>Ga0315913_1002575_pt1 | contig 21406 bp, 12 predicted proteins | sample MpolsnodulesMG_FD_207736 | JGI IMG/M metagenome (GOLD analysis project Ga0315913, IMG submission 207736) | Medicago polymorpha root nodule microbial communities from Los Angeles, California, United States - small nodules | ecosystem: Host-associated > Plants > Roots > Nodule | place: USA... | reverse complement strand
GATATATATTTTGTCGTTGACACGAGAAAAATGAAATAAATATTTGTGACTGGTAATTATAAAGAACACAATTTTTTTGTAAAATACTCATGGGCGAGACAGATATTTATCACTAACACACACACATATATAATACGAGATAAATATTTATCACAAATAAATGAATAAAACATGGAATAAATGTATATCACTAATACATAAAAAAAAACATCAGACAAATATTTTTCTATGATAAATAAATAAATAAAAACACGGCATATAAATTGGTACATGCGTATATAAGCACATAAAATCTACAACATGCATGATGTAAATATTTTAACGGATTTTCACATATAAAATAAATATGTTATAAAAATATTATTGCAATGATTGTATTTTAAAAATACTCATGTTTTTTTTTTAAATCATATTGATTTTATATATCAATTAAAAATCAACGGAAATGTATCAATGTTCAAATATTTTGCTAGTTGTATTCATGTTTGACCAAAATACATACTAGTAATCGGCAATAATTAGTAATTGTATCTTTTTAAAAGAAAAAACAAGTATTAATAATAGTCAAGATCTTTTGTCAAAAAATAATAGTCAAGATCTGATAAGAGATTCAAACGGTAGATTTATTAGAGGTTTTTCGCTAGATGTTACTCGTGCTTGACTATTATTTCTACGATAGGTTCACCTTCTGTCCTCAATACAGTGAAATCGTGTTACTTTCCTACTACCTTTACTCAACATCGTCTTCGAAAGCTAATTTTTCCTTTCCTTGATGTGACAAAATATGTGTTTAGTGAAGCTAACACATGTGCATATTTGCTACCCAATTAGGGTAGTCTTCAACAAATTTTAGTTGTGTCTTTATTGATTCAACTTTTCAAATTTCTAAACTTCTCTTAGAAGATGATGTAATAGATTTTTTTTTTTTAAAAAGAGTGTATAATGTAAGAAAAGGCGCTAGCCACTGGTACAACTCACTTTATTTCGTAATTTGACGCATACACTGGTAACAAAAAAAAAACATGTTTTTTTTTTTACCAAAACCATATGTCCATATTAATAATCGACAATAATTATTAAAAATAATATTGTAAAAGGAAAAACCGAGTATAAATACTAGCTAATATCTAATCAGATATTGAAATGACACAGTTATTAGAGGCGTCTACGATAGATCTTGCTTGTGATCGACTATTTGAACAAAGCTTCAAACTCTTCGTCTTTGTATTGATCTTGCCCCGCTATCAGACACAAGGAACATTATATTTGAGACTGATTCACCTTTGATCGTTAAAATGGTGAAATCACGTTCGTCTCGTAATGCGGTTATTCAACGTCAGGAGGTAATGTGTCTTCTTCTCCTTCATTTGATTTGATCAAATAAGTTTACCCTGTCATAAAACCAGACATTTAGTTTTTTCGGCCAATCAAGACCACTTTATAGTTGATCTCGATTTGCCCTTATTGATTCAACTTTACGAACATTAACATTTTTCTTATCCATGAGGTATTAAACTGTGTGATTTGTTTTTGTAATCTAACCCTTTTCATGTCATCAAAAAATACATTATCTCTCCATCGAGAGGCAACATATCTTCTCTTCTTTTTCATCAGATTTGATAAAATAAGTTTACCATATGTTACAAATACTAATAGATGTGCAATTTTTTCTGGCCAATCAAGACCACTCTTAGGTAGATCTTAATCATGCCTTGATTGACTCAGCTTTACCAACTTTGAAAGTTTTAAAAAATGACGTAAGAGGTGTTAGATCGCGTCATTTGATTTCGTAATCTAACCCATTTCACATCATTGAAAAATACATTACCTCTTCATCAAGCGGCAACATATCTTCTCTTCTCCGGTCTAATCAAATGCAAATAAGACGTACAATTTTTTCGACCAATCAAATTCATGCTTCAATCAATAAATCTTGATTTTATCCTTATCGATTAAACTTTACCAAACCTAAAACTTTTCTTGAAAAACAATGTAAACCGTGTTAGATTGCGTCATTTAATTTCGTAATCTAACCCGATTTTATGTCGTTGAAAAATAAGATAAACATAAAGAAAAAAAATAGAGAAAAACGTTGGTATAAATACAAAAATCGAGAACACAAAATGAATAGATATATATGAAAACGAAAACATCGGGGTAGAATCTCCGCGTCTTCTTTCGAGCAAACAAGCGAGTGTGAGAGCAGAGAAACAAACCCTAGAAAAACCATTCAATTTTCTCTAATCATTCACCATTTTCGCGAATTGTATGAACTGATAAAAACCGTTATCAATGGGTGCGAGTCGAAAGCTTCAAGGAGAAATTGATCGTGTTCTCAAGAAGGTTCAAGAAGGTGTTGAAGTGTTCGACAGTATCTGGAACAAGGTGATTTTGATTCTTCCTTCAATTCTATCGTTTTTTGATATTTTGGTTTGAATTTTTACTGATTGAAGTAATTGACGGTGATGATCGTTTTTTTTATTTGATAGGTTTATGATACTGACAATGCTAATCAGAAGGAGAAATTTGAAGCTGATCTCAAGAAGGAGATTAAGAAGCTGCAGAGATATCGAGATCAGATTAAGACTTGGATTCAATCCAGTGAGATCAAGGATAAGAAGGTATTTGTGAACAATTGTTGAATTACGCCACCGAAATGATGAATTTGTCTTATTTGATTTTATTTGTAATCTTAAGCTGTTTTGAACTTGAAATAAGTTAATTGAAATACAGGCATTTAGGGTTTGATCACGATTGTTAAATTACGCAACCAAAATGATGAAATTTTATTTGATTTTATGTTCACTCTTAAGCTGTTTTGAACGTAAAATAAGTTAATTGAAACACACAGTTAGGGTTTGACCACGACTGTTGAATTACGCAACCAAAATGATGAAACTATATTTGATTTTATTTACATTCTTAAGCTGTTATGAACTTAAAATAAGTTAATTGAAACAAATATTTTGGGTTTGATCATGATTGTTGAACTACGCAACCTAAATGATGAACTTCTATTTGATTTTAGTTGCACTCTTAAGCTGTTTTGAACTTAAAAAAACTGGATTCTAACACACGCCTTTTGGGTTTGATCATGATTGTTGAATTACACAGCCAAAATATTGAAATTTGATCTGGTTTTATTTTATTTGTACTCTTAAGCTGCTTTGAACTTAAAATAAGCTAATTGAAATACATGCATTTAGGGTTTATAGAGGGATATGTTTTGGGCATATAAGTGATGAATCCTAGTTTGAATGTGAATTGATTTAATTTTGTTAACTTTATTTGTTGAGTGATGCTAGGTAAGTGTTGTTCTGTCTGATTTGATTGTGATGACGTTTGAGTTGGCTTGTGTTGCGTGATGATTTAAATGATAAATATTGGTTTTTAATTTATTTATTTTTTGACAATGCTTTTCTTTTCTTTTCTCCTTGATACAGGTGAGTGCATCGTATGAGCAGGCTCTGGTGGATGCGCGGAAGCAGATTGAACGGGAAATGGAAAGATTTAAGATATGTGAGAAGGAAACAAAGACCAAAGCATTCTCCAAAGAAGGCTTGGGTCAGCAGCCTAAGACTGTGAGTGTTTGAACAGGGGGAATGTTACCTTTTTGTTTCTCTGTCATTATACCAATTTGTGTTTTTTTTTTTTTTTGCAAATGTTGTTCATCACTGATTGCGGAAAATAGTTGTTAGTTCAAATTCTGAGATGCTAGAGTGCTATTAGCCCTGCTACAGCCGCTAATTGACAACACTTTTTACCAATTTGTGGGTTTTTTCCAATGTTGTCAATCACGGATCACGGAAAATAGCTGTTCAAATTCTGCTATTCTACATTGCTATAGCCCTGCTACGTTGACAACACTTTGTACCAATTTGTGGGATTTTTCAAATGTTGTCAATCGCAGAAAATAGCTGTTTTTTCAAATTCCGCTATTTTACAGTGCTATAGCCATGCTACATTGACAACACTTTGTACCAATTTGTGGGTTTTTTCCAATGTTGTCAATTGTGGTTTGCGAAAAATAGCTGCTTTTCCGAATTCCGCTATTCTACAGTGTGCTATAGCCCTGCTACATCGACAACATATTTGTACCAATTTTTTCAATGTTGTCAACCGAGGATCGCGGAAAGTAGTTGTTTGTTCAAATTCTGCTTTTCTACTGTGCTATAGCCATGCTACATTGACAGCATTTTGTATGAATTTGTGGGTTTTATCTTGTAATCAACATTTCCAATGTCGTCAATAGCGGAAAATGGATGTTTGCTCAAATTCCACTATGCTACAGTGCTGTAGACCTGTTACAATGACGGCATTTCTACTAAATAGCGTATCACCGAATTTGTTAAAATTCTGTTATGCTATAGCGCTACAACCACTATTTGACAACACTGGTTTTTTCTTGGTGTTCTATGATTATGTTTGTTAGTTATGGGATGAGGAATGTGTTCTCTGACTGTTTACTGGCAGGATCCGAGAGAGAAGGCTAAATCAGAGACGAGGGATTGGTTAAATAATGTGGTATGAAATCAATTCCTTTTAATAACTTCCATTTTTTTTTGTTGTTGTTGTTGTTGTGTCCAGTATGGCTATATTTGTAGCTTATGTGCGTATGCCTTCGTGTACAGAGTGTTTTCTTAGGATAACACTTGGCCTTGTTTACTTTGTATAGTGTTCATTGCAACATACTGTGTTGTTAATAGCGGATCGTGGAAAATAGTGTTTTGTTCAAATTCTGTTATGCTACCCCACCATAGAGCCGCAATAGAGGCTGTTTGACAACACTTTGTACCAATTAGTGGACCGTCAAACAATAGCGATTTGTTCAAATTCTGCTATGCTATTGTGTCACTATAGCTGCTATTTGACAAAACTGAGTTATAGTCTATTCTGATACTGATTCTGAGACCTTTCTACTGTTAACAATGTATAAATTCATTTGGTTCTTAAGACATGCTTCTCTTACATATTTTTGTACCAGTTGGCGCCTTCTTTTCACGGCGATTTTTGTTATGCTGTCTCCTTGATCTTATAACTTTTAAGTGAGATCATATTAGTCTGACTCACATACTTATGTCTTGCTTATCATTTGCATTATGTTCTTCTTGTTGTCTTTTGAATATGCGAGTAGGTTGGAGAGTTAGAATCTCAGATTGATAACTTTGAAGCTGAGCTTGAAGGCCTTACAGTCAAGAAAGGAAAAAACAGACCTTCTAGATTGGTATGGAGTAAAGGACATATAGTTTGTGGGAATGATGATTTTTGCCTTTCTCATGGCCATTAACATGTTTTGTTTGTTTTGTAGACGCATCTGGAGACATCAATTACTCGGCACAAGGCTCATATAAAAAAGTGTGAATTGGTTTTGAGGCTTCTAGATAATGACGAATTGAGTCCAGAGGAGGTTAATGATGTGAAAGATTTCTTGGACGACTATGTAGAGCGTAATCAGGTTTGTCTTTTAGAAACCATTATGCTTTGAGAAGTTCGAAACTATGTAAATTTTGATGCATTTATATGACGGTTATATATGTCGTATTTATTTGTTTATTTGTGGGAGCCCTCCACTTATATGACAGTATTTCAAAATAATAGGAATGAAATGAGAGAATATCATGTAAGTTTTCCAATATTTCCTTATTCATTTTTATAATTTTGAAGATTTTGAAATGAAACACTACCCCTGGCCTCCTCTCCAATTTCCCCTATCCCTATTTCTTGGGGAGGAACTTTCCCCATACTCCACATTTCTACAAAGCCACCATTGTTATCGATGGTGGATGCCGGTCCATGGCGGAGAGCCAAAATTCCATCATATTCTCTGCTTTGTCGCGCCGACATATCGGCCAAAATTGGGCACTTCTGGACGACATAAAGTACATAAATGAACTCTGAAGTCATGTTGGAGGGTGGAAAAAGTTTCACAGTATTTCTTTATACTCTACAAAGTTTATGACTCATTAATGGTTTTCTATTTCTTTTTTTTAATTACTTTTTTCTTTTACAGGACGATTTCGATGAGTTTGATGATGTTGATGAACTGTACAGTTCATTACCTTTAGACAAGGTTGATACTCTAGAAGATCTTGTTACAATTCCCACAAGCGTTGCAGTTGCAAAGGTATTTGTTTATTCATTGTTTGGATGCTAACATGCATAACTTGCACACACATATGTACCAATCACCTGTAGATTTGTGTTATTGGTTTGGCATATATCAGTTAATTTTTGCATATTATCATTTTTTTCCCTTGAATTTTCCGTATTGGATTGTCTATTTTTCTAGACAATCAGTTCATTACCTTTAGACGAGGGGAAGACTCTAGAAGATCTTGTTACAATTCCCAGTGGTCTTGCAAAGGTATTTGTTTATTCATTATTTTTTGGTTGCAAACATGCATAGCTTGCACACAAATACAGATCAATTGCATGTAGATCTGTGTTATTGGTTTGGCATATATCAGTTAATTGGCACAAGTGGGAGTGTTTTGAGAGTCCCAATTGAATGTTTTGTGACCTGAAAAAGTTTAACCTTATAGCCAGTTTTGTGGGTCACAAAACAAAATAGGAATGCATTAGCGAGAAAGTTTAAGGTTCAATGGCTTGTTATTATACATATGAGGTTTCATGACAAGACATTATAGCATTGTTTGATCCATCTAATTAGTCTCACCTAGTGGGGAACGGCTTTGATGGTTATTGTTGAATGCTGGGTTTTTTACTCTAGGCCCTTATCTTTGAGATCCGTTTGTTATACACTTTTTATGCTAATATATTATATTAATTAGTATCATTCTTTGTAGAGGCGGAACTCGTAATTTATTATGTATGTTTTCAGGTGGCACCTGGTCTTAGCTTGAAAACTCCTTTGGCAGCATCGGCATCGCAGTCAGCGTCATCACAAACATCTGTATGTATTTCTTGTTTTTATGATCTGAAAATATTTCTTAAAATTCTGTTATGGAAGATTGTAATTGAGGATGTTTCAGATTTTTTCTTTGGGATTCCTTTACTCTTGTCGGATGCTCTAGCCATATATTTCCTTGCATAACGTTTAGTTGACCCGCTTCACTTGTACTATGAGGGTTATGGTTATTGGTTTGCAACCACTTGTACTATGATGGTTATGGTTATTGGTTTGTAATGATGATAAATAGTGAATTCAGGTCATTCTTTCTGATTTGAAAGTTAATCTACTTTGCTTCAACTAGTACTGAATTAGGATTACAGTTGTTAAATTGGGGTGCTTATCCTGAATGGTATCATATTTCTGTAACAAAGTAATAAATTACTCAAAAGTTACTATAGCTATGACATGTAGAAAACACTTACAAATTGTCATTTTAATCCAATTTTTACAATATCAATCTTACACACGGCGCTTGATAACCAACTTTAAGCAATCTCTGATGGCATGTCAAATAGCACGTGTTGAAGATTAATATTATAAATATCGGAATCAGGACTGCAGTCTCACCAAGTACACTTGTTTGAATTACCATTTACCAGACTAGCAGTCAAGGGGAAGAAAAGCTGCATTTTCATTAATTGCTTGCTGTTTAAATAGATGGACATCATTGTTGTTCCTCTTTCTGGGAAACTGATTTTAACAATTGGAATGCTTCTGTCCAGGAGCAAGCTGATGAGACAGCGTCTCAGGATAGCAATTCTGACATTGTGGCAAAAACCCCACCTCCTAAAAGTGGTGGAATTAGCTCTTCTACTTCAACACCTACTGGCAACCATGCTACTCCTGCTTCTGTCAACGTTTCAGGTCTTAATTTGTCCAGTGCACCGGCTGCTGCCATCCTTCCTGGTTCAAATTCTGTTCGAAATATCTTGGAGAATGCTATTGTAAATCAGTCTACCTCTCCAAAGGAAGAAGAGATTAACAACTTCCCTACCCGTAGACCATCTCCATCACTTTCTGATACAGCACTTGTGAGGGGCAGAAACAGCTTGTCAAATCAAGCAACAGCCAGCATCCCTCTTGGTTCTGGAAACACGGTTTCTAGTATTGGAGCCCTTGGTGTAGTTCCTTCAGCCTCAGAAATAACTAAGCGAAACATATTGGGAGCTGATGATAGACTTGGAAGTAGTGGGATGGTGCAACCTCTTGTATCCCCGCTAAGTAATAGATTGATATTGCCTCAGGTTGGGAAGGCTAATGATGGAGCTGCCTCTGTTGACTCTAGTATCGTTAATGAAGCTGCAGCTGTATCTGGGAGAGTTTTCTCCCCTTCTGTGGTTCCCGGCATGCAATGGAGACCTGGAAGTCCCTTTCAGAATCAGAATGATGCAGTAAAAAATTTTGTCCTTAAATCTTTTTCTTTTTTGCTATTTAGTTGTCCACTGTTTAATTTGGTGATTTGTGGAACTAGACATGTGAACATAAGGATGATGATATTCACATGTTCATCCTCGTGCTCTTTTTGTTCTAGTTCCTTTAGTTTTTGCTCTTTTTTTCCTTGGTGTTTTATCTGTACTTGATTAAAAAAAAAGTAGACATCTGAAGTTTCTGTTAGGTACCTAAAAAACTAAGCTATCTAATGTTTTTTTAACTTCGGTTTTGTTTGAGGACATCTATATTGGGTGCAAGTTGTTTATGCAGTTAAGAAGTATATTCATTTATGTTTTCTTATAGAAATACTTGCAATTAGGTTGTTTTATGCTATTGGTTGTTTAATTAGTCATTGTGATCAATCTCTGGTGTTTGGTTAAAAAATAGTTATAGTCTGAACTTATTTATGGATATGAATTCTGGAACCCCTCATTTTCTTATATTTTTTATGAAATTCAGCCATTACCGTTATCATTATCATAATTTTTTAAAATTTTTGGTGTATGGCATATTGACATGTCATATCTCATTGAGTACCATAAGATAAATTTCAACATTTCAACAAAGAAGACAACAATGAAAGCTTACATTTGTTGATATCTATAGATTAATCAGCACTTTAAAAGCTATGGGGTTATCCACTGATATGCAGACTTCTAGATTAACAGTATAATTACGCAATTTACCATATATTTATGTGTATACATTGATTGGTTTGTCATGAAAGAATATTAACCTCGTCTATTTTATCAGTCTTGATTAAAATGCCATATGCATGATTAAATAGCTTTGGCGACCTTCCACTGTGAGATATATGTGTCTACTATGTATATATGTATGTATGTTTGTGTGTACGAATGCTTTGTGTTATGTTTGAATGCATTAACATGGAAAATAATTACATGGGTGCAGAATATATAACTGCATTGGAGGGTTTTAATGCTAATCAGACCACTGCAAATAGTTTGAAAAGAAATTTTATTGTCAGGTTGAATGAAAGTATCATCCTGTGTATTTTATTGAAGGGATTTGTTCATTTTAATATTCAGGGCCAGCTTCGTGGAAGAACTGAAATAGCTCCTGATCAAAGGGAAAAGTTTTTGCAGAAGTTTCAGCAAGTGCAACAACAAGGGCCTAGTACCCTTCTTAATATGCCTTCCCTTGTTGGAGGAAACCATAAGCAGTTTTCTTCCCAACAACAAAGTCCACTTTTGCAGCAGGTACTCTCTCTTGTATAGCAAATTTGGCTTCTCTTTGCTTGTTATTTTACAGTGTTACTTCTATTTGAAATTCATTATGGCCAAAAAGGTTTTAAAAAACGGTCTGGTACCGAGAAAAAGGCCGCAACAAAAAGATATAGGCAGTCGCCATTACCATTTTTTGCCGTTTTTAGAGTGATTTTTTTTCTACGACAAACGCCATTACAGTCGCGAGGAAACACCGTTGCGGCCACAACAAAATGTTGTTCATGGCAATAGATAGAGAATCCCATTATTTTTCAATTGAGATGGATGAAAATCACATTTTTAGTACATATTTGAACATAAATTACATAAGGTTATCTCCTTTATGCTCTTTATCTAGTTCAACTTCAAAACTATCTCTAATTCAAGTTATTTAAGTTATTATACATTATTTAAGAGTTGTGCAATGTTTTGATTATTTCACACCGACGACCACAATCCATAACGCGGCATCTGTAACAGCCAAAATTGCGATGTCCCATATGCGACCACAACCGTTATTTAAAACGTTGGCCAAAACGCATCTCTGCAGTCCATCACGCTCTTTCTCTCCTCTGTTTCAAAAATGGATATTTTATTCTTGTTCCTAGCTATATCTTAATAAATTTTGGTTAAACAAATTTGTACTTTCATCCATGGTCCTACATATTTTGGTTCTGTTTAAGTGATATAAGAGATTTGCTGTGGTTTTGGTGTTGGCTTGTATCTTTGAGTTGTCTGGCCAAAATATGCAATCACATGTCCTTCTGATATTGGTATAATTCAATAACTTCTCTTATGGTTCTTCACTATAAACACTTGGTGCCTTTTGTCTTGATAACATTGCAAGTAAAGTTGGAAATCAAATTTTAGTTTCCTTTGCTTCTCTAGGAAATCATGGAAAAAAGTCTGTTGGTTAAAATTTACAGCCTGGTAATTTTTATGATTATGGGTGAACTATGAAACCTATTTATGGAAAGGGAAAAGCCAAGATCTTTTCAACATTGTCTGACATTTCATCCTGTAGTTTCAAGTACAGCTTAAACTCTTCATGTTGACGTGTGATTGGTTTGACAAACTTGTATTGTTAACTGCATGTGTGCGGGAATGGTTGGTTGGGGTATAAATATCAGTACGTATAGCATTGAAGTTCACACATTCAAAAACTTCTTAAAGTTTTTACATTTTAGTACTCTTGCTAATTATCCTTCCATTTACTTTTAAGCGTAACTTAAACTTTCCTAATTAACATTTTATTTTGTTTGAAATGATAATATCAGCTCCATCTCATTACCAAAGAAATACAGATCCATCAATGTCTTAATTTATGTCTGACATTAGAAAATTCTATTTGATAGATTATATCATGTACTCGATATATTATAAATTGAATGTTCTGTTTCCTAGAATATTATAAGCTATTCGTTAGTTAGTTCTGTTAGAGAAATTGCTGATTTGTTAGCTAGTTAAATCTTAAACTTACTATAAATACAGCTAATGTCAGTGTATCATTAGTAATGACAAACAACACAGTACAGAATTCCAGTTTTTTTGTCTCTCAAATTCTCTCAACTATAAATTCTCAGTATTTTGCATGACATGTTGTGTATGTGCAGTTCAACTCTCAAGGCTCGTCTGTTTCTTCACAATCTAGTATGGGACTTGGAGCTCAATCCCCGAGTCTCGGTGGTATTTCTTCTGTCTCGCTGCAGCAGCTCAACTCTGTTCATTCCCCGTCCGGTCAACATCCATTTGCAGGTGTTGCTAAAGATGCAGGTATCTTTTGTATTTATATATCCTATATCAAGTTTTGCTTTATTACTTACGCTTTGGACCACTTTCTTCCCTTCTTATTTAAAAGGGAGTGGTTATAGTAGTATGATTTTCTCTAGGCAGTTCTCAAATCTCCACACCTACATTATTCTGCTTTGATTGTTTTGCAAGCAGTTCTGAATAAATTTATTTATTTATTCTTCTGTAGTTCCTTTGTTATCCAAAAAGGGAATATTACGAATAGGAACATAAGAATATTTATCATGTCGGTAAAACAACTGATGCTTTTGTGAAAAATGTTGCTGTTCGTTCCTTCATGGTACTTGGTTATAAAGAGTCTTTATTTTGAGTAGAGTTTCCCTCTAAATAAATACCTGAAATGGTAATATCTTGATCATGAAGTGCTAGTTTTTCTATGAAGTCATTGAGGTCTAGTAAGTCGATCAGGATTTAGGTTTCTATACAGTTTTTTTTTCTTTCTTTTCAAATTAGGTTTCTATATAGTTGGTGTGTGGGTCAAATTTAGAAATTACTTCAATGATGATTAAATCAGTTCAAGTTCAATGTGTGAATACATATCTCATAGGAATACCGTAATTGTTTATGATTTTTAAGAAACTACTAAGATTATTATTACGAGAGATGGGATATATTTCAATTTTTGTACTATCAGATAAATTTGAAGAACATCAGCAACATCAGAATTTTCCTGATGAGTCAACAACTGAATCTACTTCTAGCACAGGAATTGGCAAGAATCTCACAGTTGAAGATGATCTGAAATCAGCATATGCACTAGATTCACCTGTATGTAGATTAACTTGTGCTGTCTTTATATTTTAAGATCTATCTTACCACCTTTATAACTTGCAGAAGCATATATTTATATTCATTTCTAAGGTCTGTAGAATAAAATATGTCATTATGTCTGAAGGAAATATAGAGCATATGCATATGTGGAAGTTTTCTATTCTTTCCTCCCTGTTTTGGTGTTAGATGTGAAAAAATCTAGTGCATAGATGACAAAGTATGATATGAAATCCACATGACCAACTCAATATCAGTGCATGTTTTAAACTGATGAAAGGCATGGGCTATGGGATGTTAAATGGCTTAGACTTTCCTGAATAGCAGATAGAAAAATATGCATTTTGTTTGATCTGTGTCCACATGTGGAAAAATCAGTTTGTATTTATGTGGGCATAGGTGTCACAATTTTAATGATGATCTGGGTCGATTTTTTGTTGTTTATGCTGCAGGCTGGTTTATCTGCCTCGCTTCCAGAAGCTGCTCAAACTTTCAGAGATATTGATTTGTCTCCTGGCCAACCCTTACAATCAAATCAATCTACTGGAAACCTCGGCGTCATTGGAAGAAGAAATGGTGTTGAACTTGGAGCCATTGGTGATAGCTTTGGTGCATCAAGTGTTAATTCTGGTGGAGTGCGTGATCAATTATATAATTTACAAATGCTTGAGGCAGCACACTTCAGAATGCCACAGCCTAGAGACTCAGAACGTCCTAGAACCTATACTCCTGTATGCATTTTGGGTTATTTATTGAATAATTTATTATATTGTCATACATATAAATAATTTTCATTTCTGTTTTGTTGTGGTCATGAAGAGGCACCCAGCAGTTACACCTTCTAGCTATCCTCAAGTACAAGCACCTATAGTTAACAATCCTGCCTTTTGGGAGAGATTAGGTCTTGAACCATTTGGCACCGACACCCTGTTCTTTGCATTTTATTATCAACAGGTACCTGAACTTACTATGTTATTAACAATATTGTGTCCCTTTCGAAAAAAAATTGTGTTGTTCAGTCATGTGTACTTATATCAATTTTTATGTAGAACACATACCAACAATATTTGGCTGCAAAGGAGCTCAAGAAGCAGTCTTGGAGATACCACCGAAAGTATAATACATGGTTTCAGAGGCATGAAGAGCCCAAAGTTGCTACAGATGATTATGAGCAGGGAACATATGTGTACTTCGATTTTCATATTGCAAACGATGACCTGCAACATGGATGGTATGTTGTGCAAACAATTAGTTATTTTTTATTTTCAGGATAATTTTAGAGTGCAGGTAATACGATGCATTGCTGATTCTACATTTTATCCCCAAACTTTTTATAATTTGGCGTGATGATTCAGGTGTCAAAGAATCAAGAATGACTTCACTTTTGAGTATAATTATCTTGAAGATGAACTTGTATGAAGGCGCCAATATGGTAAGAACGTTTCTTCTTGGTTGTTGTATTTGTGTGCAATTTTAATAGATATTTTTCTACCTGATTGACAAGTTAGTTTTATCCTCCGAGTCTTGTAAAATGATTTACTAAAATCAGATGAAATGCATAGAGGAAAAACGTCATATAGTTGAATAAATTAATTTGTTTAAAAAAATTTGCAATACTAATTATAACACATCTTGGGAAAAGAGTTTGAAAGTTAAATAGTACCGACTGTTTTCTAAAATTCAGATGATTTTATTAAGTTTCTATTTTGTCATTTTATTGACCTTACCCCTTCAATTTAATTTTAAAACTGGTAGCAACTTGTGTAACCCAGTAAAAGAATGAATTTTTTTACCCTTAATGTTGGACACAAGGACACTCTTGGGGGATGTTTTTGCCACATTCGTTTTTGGACTGTTTTGGTATCACTTATTAGAGATGATCAGCGTAAGGCATTTACAGTGCCGTTTGATCGATTTATCCGATTGCACTTAGTGGACAAAGGATGTGGTTGTTGAATGTGACACCGCTTGTTGTAATTGAAGGCTTGGATAGCTTGATTTGTAGAGTTGAAGCATATTTCTTCATTTTGTTTTTCTTTAAATCTGAAGTCTACGATTATGTTATTTGGAGAAATGCCAAAGGTTCAGAAAAGGCAAAAAGTACGACTAATTTCCCATTTGCCTGCATTTAGTCTAAGATGCTTTTCAAAACTGAGGTGAATAAATTGTTTCTCTTAAGAGATAAATCATAAGTGATTTTCTGGGTCTGAATGACTCGCAGACTGTGACTTCCGAGCTACACTTTTTGCCAATGTCATACCAGTTTTCATTTTAATGGATTCAAGTCTTTTCTTCTCACAAACATTTGTAGTGTGCTTGACAAATTTTTTGGTGGTTTTTAATCTTAGTTAACCCATGTTGTGTCTTTGCAGGTATTGCCAAATCTGTTTGGTTACATGACAATTGTGACAGGCAGGTGTTACTAGACTTTGCTTGGACATACCTTGTTATTTGAATTTGATTTGCCAATTGTCCCTGGTTGGTAATTTCTGTTGAAGGATTTAAACTATGGATTGATTTCCTTTAAACCTGTTCTTATCTGAGCTCGTATTGCCCCGATCAGCTTGTATAGGAACGTGGATAGGGAACAATGTAAGATCCCAAGGTGTACTTGTACAGTATGCAACAAGATTTCTTGTTATTTATGTTTTGGTAAGATTAAAGATTTCATATGCTTTGACATGGAAGGTTTATTGCACCTTATGGGTTAGTGTTGTCTGTATGTTGTGTTGCTTTACTGTCGGTTGATTCTAGTTCCAGTTTTAACAATTCATACACCTGAAGAAAGGAGTTGCCTGGCACAAATGCGTAGTTTTGAACACAACCTTACAACCTGGTGGACCAGTTTAGGATCATACACCAGTTTCTAGTAATCCATGTCACCATCTATGTGCTATTTAGCTCCTTTGCAGGTTAGGTTTAGGCAGCCACCCAAACTTCGTGACTGGTAACTTGATTACCTGAAATGTGAGCTATTATCAATGCTACAAGCACGGACAACAATGCTGTTGAGACACATTCTGACTAAATTCCGAGGAGTAATGCTTGCCTACACCTGGTTACGGTTTTCTATCTAATTTTCAGCCCATTCTCCTACCGTCTTTCTCTGATTATTCAGAATCATAATTGCTCTACCCTTCCAGTGATTCCAACCTACCTCTGACAACCAACCTCCTCCAGCAATCTCCATCATTTATTCTCTTTGAAAACAACACTCAAACATCAACCTTTCTCCAAAAATACTAATCTTTTTCCCTTTATTTTGGCATCGTTGTTCTCTTAATCACATCAACCATGGTTGGTAAGAATCACCTTTAAAAATTGTCACCTCTCTCTAACGTTCTGACTGCCAAACACGCAAGTTACATGATCAAAGACCAGATTTGCGATTTTTTTAATTTCCATTCTGCAGTTGTGTTACGTTCTTTCCAATGATGGACCTTGTCACCTTCGAGTGTGACTTTCCTCCATTTACTTTCCTCCATTTAGTGTCCATTTCTGAGAGAGAAAGACATATCGTAGATAAATGATTAAGTGGATCCCTCTAGTAGATCCCACAAAGCTATCATGTCTCTATCTCCCATAAATGGACACAAAATCGAGAAAAGTAAAAGGAGGAAATCCAAACTTGTCACCTTCGCTGTCTCTTGCAAGCCTTTCTTGACATCTATTCTCACAGGAAACCACATTTTTACGCCACTCATCAAAACCATATTTTGAAAGTAAATCATTCATTGAGAGTAAGGCTTATAGGTGACGTGATTTACTGGTGATGTGCAGGCTTGTGATGCTTGGTAGTGGCTAATGGTTTCAGAGAGAAGTGGATAATTTTGAAACCAGTTGTTCCCGTTGTCTATAAACAATTTTTAATGAAAAGAATGATGTGGGACGATAACAATAACACTCCTCATATTCCCAGTTATTTGAAATAATTTAAATGCATGCATAACATAGAATTAATGTTTATTATTCTCCATGCCTTTGTTTAAGGTAAACCCTTACCTGATTTAATTTTTTTCACAAAAAGTATTGCTTACTAAAATGGCATCAGATTTATTTTTTTTGTCAATCTAATATATTTTTTTTTGGAAATATCGATCATTTTTTGAAGGCTGTGAATCGTTTCATCTACTTTTGTACGTGAATGAATGAATGTAAACAATTTTTAGTGTTTCGGTGGTACCTAAATGCATCTTGGGCGAGTGACTTGAACTTTCTAGCTTCGCATCATTAGGCGCATCAAATCATTCAATGTGAGCAACATGTCAACGACAAATTAGCGTCAGTACTTTTCAAAATTGTTTTTTGATTGTTTGTACCACCATGCAATTGTTCATAACGCATATAGGTTAAATCACAAATGGACGCTCTTCCATTTCAAAATCTTTGAATATCACTTATTCATTTATTGTTGGTTACCTACTCAATTTCATACTAAATTAATCCTTATAACCTACAAGTTCATTACTACTATCGTACTACTATATTACTAGCTTTCTGCTACGTTGATGTAGATAAATGCGTTTTACTTCAATGCTTACATAGAAAGAAAAAAAGATAGTCGTTGTCACTTCAAAGCAACCCAAAATACGCATAGGTTCAGGAACAAAATCATGGAATAACCATACAATAATGGACAAAAGAAAATTTATCCGATCACTTAGGAGTACAATACAAATGTTCACCCTTCACACATTAAAATAGAAAAGGTGGCACATATGGAACACAATCAAGATAATTGATCTTCATCAACGATCGATTGTAATCCATACTAACTAACTACACCCGACGCAGCTCAATATGCAGTGTGGTTATTGAATAACTTAATTTTTCGCTAAAAGTTCTCAAAGGAACTACCATTATTTTATTTTTTTGACAAATCAATCGAACTACTGTGTAAATGATTAATCAACCAAAAACAATCAAATTAAAGTGGTTAGCAGACTTAAGACGGATCACTAAGACAATTTAGTCCAATTTCTGAATGAAACAATTTCATATAAACCAACCGGTAAACACAAAAAATTGTAAAAGGTTTATTAAATAGCCCCAACAACCAATATTTTTTCATTATATGTTGGTCGTCCTCATCAAGATATTCTTCCATATATTAAGGACCGGTTCCATGCAAGTACAACAATGCCCTTTGTACTGGGCTTCAAACTTAGAGATCTCAAAATTCGAAAGAAAAAAAAAACAAAATAAAATTTGTATGACTACGGATAAAATCCGTCACTAAATGTCATTTTTTTGTAGGTAAAAAGTATGGAAGACAGTAATTTTTCTGTAAATCCATAGATAAATGTTTATTTAACTACAACTTATTTGTTAGTCACTTAAAGTGATGTTGGGTTTTTTTTTCTTTCAATTCTTTATAAATGAAAATTGTCAAAATTATAACGTGATCTTTGAATTATCGGAAACCGCACTGCATATACTCTCTTCGGCCATCCTCACATTACAATGGTTCAATATCATTCCCACTCAAAGATGGTAGAACATGAACTTTCACGTGCTTTGGCTACCTATTGATAATCTATAGGAAAACAAATTTTAAACTTTTTATAAAAGGTGAACATACAATTTTCAAGACGAGATTTTCTTATTTTTTTTATTAACAAATGCTCAACCACTTGAAAAAATAATTACTGCTAGTAGTGAATGAGAAAATATTAAATTATTGTTATAGACTAGTACTTATTTTTGAGAAAGGATTATCAAATACAAATAGTACTCGTAGGAAACAACATTTATGATAAAAAAATTTTTTTATTAAAATTGCAAACATATGCTAAGTGTTTCTTTCATTAATAATTTTATGAACTAAATTGATATTCGAAGACTAAACTAATTAGACACATTTTAATACCAAAATAATAATAATAAATCTATTTTTGTGTTTTAATAATTTTGGTATATTTTAGGATTATGAGTTTTTTTAGGATAGAGGTTGTCTACTGCAACACCTTGTCATATATTAAAAGAGAGAAAGAAAAAAAAAGGTATAGAGAGAGTGACAAAACTAAAAAAGCAGAAAAAAGAAATACAAAAACAATTAGAAATGCCTAAAAGCATTAGGAACAACTTCCCACCAAAGAACTAACGAGACAAACAATCAGAAACACCTAACTTGAACTCTTTGCTAGCCTCGACTTGCTCATGCTTTAACTTGTTTTTCTTTTTTCTTGGGACCACCAATTAAAATTGTTGATTTGCGTTCCATCCAAATCAACAATAAACAATCTTTTCATTCTAAACTATATTATCTAGAATTTCCTCAATAATTTATAGTTTATTGGGCCACAATAGGAACCAAAACATAACTTATGAGACGTAAACTTGTATATCATGGATAATATTTACACTGAAGTTTATCGTCTGATACGACTATAGAACTATCAAAAGCCTCATGAATTAAAATTTGTTTGATTTGATCTCCTGAAGGAAGTGAATTTACTATTACTTCTTTTTGATGTTCTACGCAAAAGAAAGTATTAACCAAGTCTAAATCATTATCACGATTCTTATCAATTTTTTCTTGTTCTTGATTAAAGTGAATTCTACATTATAATCATTCATATTTTGTGGTTTGTTAGACTGCCCAAATTTTTTATTCTCTTATCCTTATTATTACCATGAACATTGTTGCCCTGGGTAGTTATTTTTCTAGAATTATCGTGAGAGAGACTCAAAACACTCTGAACTATCAAAATGGTTGCAAGACAATGGTGCATGAACTCACTTAAGTTGGTCAAGTGATGTTGGCTTGAACCTTTGATGTGTGTTCCTCCTTAAGATCGTAGATTCAATTTTTCCTTATACATAGATTAGTTTACTTTATTCAAAATAGACACTAGTGCATGATCTCTACGGTGGCTGCCACCCCTCCACGTAAAGAATTGCAAACATGTGTTAATTGCATCTTGATTGTACACTTCTACTTCAACCAAACAGTAATAATTAGGTTTAATAGGTCATTTGATCCCATAATTAATTTCAAGTTTATATTTTGGTCCCATGAGTAATAAAACTCATGGTTTTGTCCCTTAATTGTCCCTCCGTCTGTCAAAAAAACCCCTTCCATCAAAACATTAAAGTTCCGTTAATTTTTGTCCACGTGGCAAGTATAAAAGGCAAGTTTTTTTTTTTAGAAACCCATAAATTAGGGTTCTTTCATCATCCACATCACCAAATTAAAAATAAAAATAAAAAATGGATCTACTTCTCTTCTAACCAAATCCAACATCACAATTTCATGATTCAGTCGAATCCCACCCATTTTCAAGACTCCACCCTTCCTCTACCCTTTATCTCTTCTAACCCTGTATTGTGTTGTGTCACTTTCAGCTTCTATTTTAATTGGTGTATAATTGTTTTTTTTCTTCTTCGGATTGGTGCAGAATTGTTGTTGTTTGGATTATGAAAATGCTCTTGAATTGGTGAAGAATTGATTTATTTATTTTGAATGTTGTTGTTGTTTAATTATATGAATTTTGATGATTAGATTATGTGTTGTTGTTGTTGATAGTTGTTGTTTATGAATGTTGAGTTTTTCTCATGAATATTGATGAATGTGAGTTGAAGATGATGAAGATTAGTAAGATAGAAGATAAAGAAAGAAAGAAAAAAAATTAGTTGTTGTTGGTACACCGTAAGTTATAATAGACACGGATAATCCAATGTTCATCTTTTTAAAAAAGAGATCAAACGGTTTAAATTAAAAAAATTAATAAGGTCTATGGTGGGTCACTTTTAAGGTTGGTCCACCATAGAGATTTGGGGTTAAACTTAATAGACACGAAGACAATTAAGGGACCAAAACATGAGTTTTATTACTTATGGGACCAAAATGAAAACTTGAAATTAATTGCGGGACCAAATGACCTATTAAGCCTAATAATTACTACAGTACATTTTACTTCTCGTATTTTTTTTTACAATTTTTATTTTCAAAATGTATTTTTTATACCAAAAATAGGGCTTGTTTAAAATTAGAAGTATCTTACATCACTTTTATATTGGTCTATGATAACTAGATTTTTTTTCCCAATGAGTCGGTTACTACTCTTTTTTTTATCGTAAATTAATAAAACATCGAAGAAAATTTGAAAGTTAAGTAAAAAATAACAAGAATAATTTGAAAATGAGATTTAAAGACTTGTTTATTAACTGAGAATGATATTTGTACAACTATTTATGTTTTTTTTTTTATAAAATATTTTTAAAAATAATTCTAAATTATTCAACATTAAAATCACTTTTTTATATGTAACAAACATGCTCTAGATTGAAGAGTTTAGATTATAGGTTTTAGAGAATGCTAAATAGTGTCACTGGATCATTCTTTAAGCCCATAACAAATATGTTTTCATAAAAAAATTGTGTAGTTATTACATGATCATCGAAAGTAACAGTTTATATTTTCAATATAATGTTTCTATTTATGATTCTATAACGAATGTCTCTTGATAATGGTTAACAAGATGATTTATTATCACTTTCATTTTTTTTTTTGTGGTGACGGGGTTTAAACCTCAGACCTTGCATATATTATACATCTGTCTCTACCAACTAAGTCATGCTCACTAGGACTATTATCACTTTCATTTGAGTTTGAATTAAAACCTTCCAAAATTTAATGATGATAATTATTTTGAAAGAAAACTTTGTCCATATGATTATTGTCAGCAATTGCAATTGCACTAGAGATCTCCGTTTCATACAAAAATATCACTTATTCTGTCCTAAAATATAAGAAAAATAAGTCACCATTAGTTAACATATTTTAAACAAATTTAAATCAAATACATTAATTTCTTTTTGAATAAAAATCAAATATATTAATTTCTATTGACCAATTTTTATTTATATTTTGAAAGGAGATAGAAATTCTATTACTTTCTCCTTAAAAAAAAACTTCTTTTACTTTCATTTCATTTCATTTATTTTTTCCTTTTTTCAATACAAACACACATTTTGGAGTTTTTCTAGTTGTAGCCGTTATTGCTTATCTAAAACCGCGGTTTACATTACCCCACAACAACAAAATTGTATTAAATTCTCTCTCTCTCTCTCTCAAACAAATTGATTCTCTTTTTCATTTTTTTTTTGACATAGTAAAAAAAAACTTGATTTTTATTCGTTGAGTTTAGGGCATAATCGAATTCCCCACCCTCTCTGTTTCTCTCTGACAGAAGCAATCAAACAAACCAATTATAGGTCAAAAAGAAAAAATAAAAACGTTTCTTTATTTATTTAA
>Ga0315913_1002572_pt1 | contig 21411 bp, 14 predicted proteins | sample MpolsnodulesMG_FD_207736 | JGI IMG/M metagenome (GOLD analysis project Ga0315913, IMG submission 207736) | Medicago polymorpha root nodule microbial communities from Los Angeles, California, United States - small nodules | ecosystem: Host-associated > Plants > Roots > Nodule | place: USA... | reverse complement strand
TCTCCCTCTACACGTTTTTCTACCCAAAATCCTCAACAAAGTCTTCCAACAGCCTAGATCTAGAAAGAAAATAACATAAAATAAATTGTACCTTTGTTGTCTTTATGGGTCGTTTCTTTTGCGACGACTTGAATTGCTTGTACGGCTCGGCTTACAAAGCAGCTTCTGTACGACGGTTTGGCGTACGGTTCCGATGCACTGCTTCCGCGACGGTTCGAACGGTGAGTGATATGTTCGTCCTGTTTGTGTTGGATTCGTCAGTCGTTGTACAGTTGTAATTTGAGAATGTTGTGTTTCGGATTCGCGTGGGGTTTTGTTGAGTTGTCGTTGCACAGTGTTGATAATGATGAGGTTATGGTATGCGTTTGGCTATGGTTGTCGTATGTCCGATGGTGATGTAATGTTTGGTTTCGGTAGAATGGTTTAACGAACGTCGTGTTGGACTTGTGCGAATCTGTGAGGAAATTGTTGTGTTGAAATTGTTTTTATTTTTGCAGGTTGTTGGTTTGAAAAATTGTTGTGTCGCAGGTGTTGAAAAATGGCGAGAATTGTTTTTTCGCAGGTTTTTGATGAATTTCGGTTTGTTTCTGGCTATATAAAATTGGGATTTTTTGTGCTCCCCTTCTGGCTTTTTTGCAGGTTATATTTATAGGGTAAGGGTTTGGTAATAAAAGCAAAAAAATTGGCTTGGATTGGCATGAAAAGGGGAAAAAAAACGTGTATTGGATTGATGCTGGATTGTGCATATGACAGACTGTGTATTTGGACTATTCGAAAATGATTTGGACAAAAAATAAAATAAAAAATGAAATAATATAAAAAGGAAGATAAAGACTAAAACAATAAAAAAATAAGATAAGGTTAAACAATTAAAAAACAAAAATTGAATTTAATTAAAAACTTAAACAAAGATGGAATTTAAAATTAAAAATTAAAAATAAAAAAATAAAGAGAGAAGAGGGCCCGATTCGGAACCAAAAATGAGGTATTTTAAAATACTCTCTGCTGAATTTTTTACTGAAAAATCAGAGATCGATCAGAGTCAAACGATGCGTGTCGGTGGTATCTTAAGTCAAAAATTGGGGTATGACAGCTACCTTTCTTACACTTACAATTAAAGATACTTAAAAAAAAGCATTTATACAACCACGATTATATGACCAATCATATATAACATTGGCTTATGAAATTTAATATGATATTATTCGAAAAATGGTGTTGGAGGTTATATGTTGATTAGGAAGAGTTGTGGTTTAAAATCTTGTTTGCTAAATATTAGTTGCTAAATATAACATTGGCTATCATTTTTATTTTATTTTATAAATTAAATAAATATACAGTTTTGCAAATATTGTTATTCGCACCACTGTTTTAGGCATACACACCCTCACTATCCACAATTGGGCCAATCCCAGTATTCCTCACTAACTGACCGGTTCATCTTATCTCCTCCTCATTTCCCGACAATTTCAACACCTTTCTTCGTCTCCCTCTTCCACCGGCAAACCCAACATCCCATGCACCGACGAGCTCTGCATTACTTTCTTCATCTTCTTAACAGGATCATATAACAAAAATGGGATGTCCTTTTGATGGAGTTTCCAAGCATTTCCGTCCTCGTTTCGTCTGTCTAACACCGTATCCTTCGTTATCTCCTTATTCGTTACAAAACCTATAGAAGACAGCACTAATTGAGCAAAAATGGTAACTATTTTCACTTTTCTTTCTCGAGTTTGGTCTGCATGTCTTTGCTTTTTGCTTAATGTACGTGTTTTAGTTTGTTTGTTGTGTAGAAACCTAGACCCCAAATCTCTTTGTACTCACTTATTTATTTTGTTGCTGTTATTATTATTACTACTATTATTTAGGAAATGTATTTGGTTCAAAGATTTTGCTATGTTATTATTGTTAAATTTCCACTTAACAAATTATTTGTGGTGAATTCTAAGAGCCCAACATCACTCCTTTGATAACGAAGCCATTTTTTTAACAGAAATAAAGACTATGATTTGCAACCATATTGTATACCAATTTTTTAAGTTTAATTAATTTGTAGACCCCTAAACTATTTGGAACCATGTTATATGTTTTTAAAAAACAATAATATAAGATATTTTAAAAAATATTACAATATGCATGTGCGAGCACATACATTTAGACCCACCCACAAAAACTGACTTATTACAAATACACAACAAATTAATTTTAAAAAATGCATATCATACATTTAATATTATAATTAAATTTTTCATTTAATTTTAATTATGTTGTCCTTTTGAAAGTAAGCATTTGTAGAGTTAAAATATTAAAATATTATCAGACCTACAATTTGATACTTTTATAACTAATTTATTTGTAATTTATCTATAATATGAAGAAAAAAAATGTAATAATAATTGATTATATTTTTAAGTGATGCATAAAAAAAAGTGACGCATTCTTAAAAAATAATTATATTTTTTAAGTGATACATTTTTTATCATAAATTTTTATCTCTTTTTATTTTTGAAAATAATTTATTTGATTTGTCATTTTAACCATCTAGAAGAAGACTATAGTTAAATATTTTTTATTTATATTATGCAAAACATCAGTTTTTTATTTATTTGACATACAAATACGGTTGATTTTATGTTTAGTTAACACAAAAATCGATGTTTCACATAATTAATTTAGTTTTTTATTTAATTTATTTGTTTTTGTATTGCAATAATATATTTTTTATGAGTGGGTGTATGTGAGCACACATATATAGTATAATATAACATTTTGGTACATAATGTATCTTATATTATTCTGTTTTTATAAAATAAATGGGGAAAAAATTACGAATAATGGTGATGCTTATGATTAATTTTTAATTGTACTATATGAAATTTGTATTTCGTTTGTTACAATTATAAGTCAAGTTTAATATGAATTGATTTAATCTATACTATAAATAAAGAAAACTACCCCTTTTAGTATTTTTGGATTGAATTTTTCTTTCCAAAAATACCCTCAATTTTTAATACAAATAACACATGTAACAAATAGATAAGAATAAATTTAAATAGAACACAAGTAACAAATAGATAAGAATAAATTTAAATATTAAAATAAATGTAACAAGCACGATATGAATGTATCTTTTTTTTTGTTTTTTTCCTTTATCATTTAAAAAGTTTACAAACTAGATAAGTACATTTATACTTACTTTTTCATCATTCCAATTATACCCTTAAACAACTTTATCTATAATAAAATTGTTATTTGTGTTGTTAAAAAAGAATTTAGATTATATTTTTTTGTTATATTGAATTATTGTCGGCGTCGTTAAAATAAATAATCATGGTTAGTTTGATTTTTTATAACTTGAAAGCAACAACCATTTATATTTTTTTAAAGTTTTAAACAAAATAAAAAATTTATTAAAAAAACACCGTTCATAATTTTCAAACGTTAGCGCAATAAAAAGAGCGGAAAGACGGACATGTGAGTGCCCGTATTTTCGCCAGTAAATATAACAAATAATACACTATAAATAATAATTAATTATGCACATGTCTCTATATATATCAACTTTCAATGATTCAATAGTTTAGGGATCTACTTATAAACAACAAATTAGTTTAGGGATCTAATTGGATGTTGTATCAACTTTAACTAACGGTTGTTTAACAGGACGACTTAATTGAAAAAATAAAATAGTTAAGGACCTAATTGCAACTTTTTCTAGTTTAGGGACCAATTTAAAAAATCTTAAATAGTCTAGGGACCTACATAATGATTAAACATTTTTTTATAGTGTTTTCAAAAGTTAAGAATCACACGCAACATGACTTTTAATGACACACTAAGATTTGTAGTTATTTGATTAGAATTGCTATGTAACTTTTTTTGAACTGTTTCTTTGAGATTTATTTTTGATCCATTCAGAAATTCATGAAACAGTGAGGGCAGTTTAGGGTGCCCTTCTCATCGCTTCAATTCTTCAAATAGTATTAGGCTTTAGTGGTCGATGGTGTGAAGTTGATAGGTGTTGGGTATTTTTATTGGTTGTATTATTGTTAAAACAAATATCCTTGTCTGTGTTGTTGGATATTATGTTCCAACATGTTACAGACATCTCTGTAAGATGTTGGATACAATGTTCCAACATCCTGGTACGGTTCAGTGTGCTCTGTTTCATGCCTGTTTGTACGTGCGCCTTATATTATTTAAGGAAACCATATTTCCTTATCTTATTGACCAAGCAACGCGCATATCTTTACAGAATCAGTTGTGCAATATTCCTAAAGATGTGTTTATATTTTAGGAAGTATTTTAGCAGTTGTAGTTGGCTTATTTTCCTGCATGAAAAAGTGTAATGATCTATTTGGTAAGGCGTGCTCTACTTCATTCTCTTGTTGCACGTCTTTGAGTTGTGGGGTATACATGGTTATGTTATACTTATGAAGTATGTTGGCATATTTTGTGGCTAAAAAGGGGGAGAAAATGGCATATCTATATTCTACATGTCTGTATTTCTGTTGTTGCATTTATTTTGCAACTATTTCAGGCTTTGTGGATGTTCTCACAGATGTTGAAACATCTTGATTATGTACTATTCTGGGAATTTGTCTTAGTTCTCATTATTTTCTTTTTGTACATGTTCCATGCTAATGTCCTATAAGATGTTGGAACATGTCTGTGTGACCTTAATAGGTCTGCCAGCTGATGAATATTCCTTGAAGAATTATCTGACTAGGCCCTGAAGATTATCTGTTTATGCATGATGAGTTTTTGGTTTTTCAATTTCTTCCATATGCATGTGTTTAGAGGGAGTAGTGGAATATTTCTTGTAGCCACTCATAAGGTGTTATATTGAGGGGGAGTGCTACTATGATGAGTGCTTGAAAGTAATCAAGCTATCTGACAGATCTGGAGTATGATGTGTCAAACATCTAACCGTCAGCTTTATGTTTGTGTGGGAAATTTATTTTTTCCCTTACTATTTTGTGATAGGTACTCCTGTCTGATGTGGAGAAGGATGTTGAAACATCCAAACTAGTTTGTGGGAATTTATTTTTCCCAAGTGTAGCATATAAATTTATCTTTCCTCTGCCCCTGTGAGACTTTGTTATTATCTTATCAGATGATGCATGTCTCTGAAATATGTAATACATTCTCATCTCTTAACTCCGATGATTAAGAGTATGATGCTTTCTTTCTTCATGACTGATTTGTTCAAACTATAACCAAAGATTGTGTAAGGTATTCTTTTGTTTTGTACACACTTCTGAGATTTCTTTTGTGATACTGCATAGTTGCTCCTTCTTTTTGAATACGTGTTCGTGATGACTTGAGGAAGTGTATCTAAGGTATCTCTTTAGATTGCGTGTGCTAGTTGTTTCTTCATAGGTATGTGCTCATGCTGTTTGAAGAAATGGATGTCTTTGTATCCCTCTATTTCTCTTACTTGACCTTAATTTGTTTTAGCCAAAAATTTGTCAAAGGGGAGATTGTTGGGTATTTATATTGGCTGCATTATTGCTAAAACAAATATCACTGTTTGTGTTGTTGGATACTGTGTTCCAACATATTTCAGGCATATCTGTAAGATGTTGGATACAATGTTCCAACATCCTGGCACGATTCAGTGTGCCTTGTTTCATGCTTGTTTGTACGCGCGACTTATATTATTTAAGGAAATCATATTTCCTTATCTTATTGACCAAGCAACGCGCATATCTTTACAGAATCAGTTGTGCAATATTCCTAAAGATATGTTTATATTTTAGGAAATATTTGAATTTGTTATGGACGTTCATGAATATGTTCCTACATTTTAGGACTTTCCATATTTGTCTCTGATTCGTGTTTTGCAGATCAGCTGGACGATCTGTTTTGTTCTGAAGCCCAACTAGACTTTTCGACCCATATTGCTTCAGTATAAAAGGAAGACTTCAAGACCTAATTGAGCATTCAAGCCGTAATTTCTAAAAGTCTAGTTTTAGGGTTTTGAGTCTCTTGCGTGTTATACTCTTGTATCGTTTGATGTAAGTTTAGTCCTGTTTTACTTGTGAGCCTTTCTTGTATCATCTTGATACATGTTAAGGATTGTGTGTTGAGTTTTAAACTCGTTGTGCTACACCAAAGCTTCTAAGCAAGGTCGTAGTTGTTTTGTTTGAAGGTAACTTCACCAATTATTATTGTTGAGTCTGATAGATCACAGGGGCTGTGATTGACTATAGGATAGTGAGATGGGATCTCAGATCTAGGAGTTCCTAGTTTGAAGTTTAGACGGGTAGGTCCTAGGTCTTAAGTTGTAAACGAGGAGTTTGCTGAGAACTTTAGAATAAGGACTACACTAGTGAATTTCCTTCCTGGCTTGGTAGCCCCCAGATGTAGGTGAGTTGCACCGAACTGGGTCAACAAACTCACCGTGTCTCTTTTACTTTCTTGTCTTTTATTTTGCTATTTTGTTTATGTTTACTGCTATCACGATGTTCTAAACATCTCATTCAACATTTGTTATCTGTGCTTGGTGTTGGAACATCGCATAGGGCATTCTTTTGCTAGTGTGCCAAAATTTCAATAGGTTGGTCTCACATTCTTATTATGTGGCATTGTACTTTATGTTAAGAGTTAGGCTTAAATATATAAAAGGTCTGTGTAATTTAGCACATTTTTGGTTTTCGTCCCTGTAAGTTTTATTGTTCTAAAACAACCCCTGTATTTTCGATTCCTTTTGGAAATTGTCCCTGCCGTCAGGTTCCGTCAACAAAAACACTTTGTGGGTAACAGAGGCACGCATGGCAGGTTATGAGTTGGCAAAATTTGTTGAGATGATAAGTAGTGTTAGTACATAGATTAAAACCAAAAACGTAAATTTACATAGGGATGAAATTAAAAAACGTAAACATCAAATTTTGAATTTTCGGGAAACACATACCCTTCAAGAGACAAATAACCCACTCTTATCATGAGCTTAAACTTATCCATAAATATGCAGTAGCAGTGTGATCAATCTCAACAAAATGTATATAACTGAGGTAATGGTTGAGCCTGATTCTAAAACAATAACAATACACCATAACAAAATTCAAATCATTTGTTAGTACATGTTAAATTATATAAATTACAGATATAAAACATAATGATTATACATAAAACAGATTTTACCTTTGCAAACAATTCAATCCATGAACTACTATCTCATGCTTGATATTGCAGATTTGCGAAAATGGATTGTAGAAGAGTTGTGTGCCAAAACTGGTCTTGATCGACCTCCTTCTATTTTTGGTTACAGCGCACTTCCAACCTTTGCTGATGGTGCTTTATTCCATATGAGTTTGATGTTCCAAAGGGGGGAATTTGTATGATATTTTGATGGCTTTTTTTAGGTCAAATGATGTTTATTTTTAATTATTATGTTATGTTAGGGCTATTACCTTTTTAATGTTGTTTATGTTATGGCTATGACCTTCTCGTTGTTTATGTCTTTAAATTAGGATTTTTGTTTAAGCATTTTATCTCTATTGAACCATTAAAATGTCAATGGTCAAAAATCATTATGTAAGGCAACAACTTTTGATGGATGAATTTATTTGGTTTGAAGGGAAAAATAACGTAATTGTTATGGGAGATTGGGGAAAGTTTGAGAGGAAGAAGATGAAAAGTTTGAGAGGAAGAAACAAAGAATAATGACAGAAAGAAGATGAAAAGTTTGGTTTTTAAAATTCAAAATTTGATGTTTACCTTTTTTAACTTCATCCTTATGTAAATCTGTGTTTTTGGTTTTAGTCCCTGTACTAACACTACTTATAATCTCAGCAAATTTTGCCAACTCATAACCTGCCACGCGTGCCTCCATTACCCACCAAAGCGTTTTTGTGTGACGGAACCTGACGACAGGGACGATTTCCAAAAGGAATCGAAAATACAAGGGTTGTTTTAGAACAAAAAAACTTACAGGGACGAAAAATCAAAAATGCGCTAAATTACATGGACCTTTTACATATTTAAGCCTAAGAGTTATCATTTCTTCTAACTAATTGTGCATGTGTAATTATATGAAGGGAATGTAGTTATGACTTACGGGTATTATTCTATATATAATGCATATTTATTTAGTTCATGATATTCATAAATTTTTTGTATTGAGTAAATTCATTTTCAAATATTTGGATTAGTTAAATGTTCCATCTGATCTAAGTTTGATTTCTTTTCTCTTAGGTTTTAAGTCCACTTTTAGTTGTTCCATTTGGCTTCTCATGTTGGTTTTGGGTTGTGAGAACTAGGTTTTCCTTCGGTTAGCCTTTTGTTACATGTTTACCAATAACTAACTAAAATTCTCAACATTGATGTTTGTGTTGGGTGTAGGTTGCTAAAGGTGTGGAGATTAGACTCCTACAACTTATATTGGTAGTATTCATTTCACGTGTAGAGTTCATTAAAGCTGCATACACCGTGTCTTTTAATGTTTTTAGATCTCGCCTTGTGATTTTAGTTCATTATAGCCACTGGATCAAAATAAAAATTAACCGTTAATAACAAGTGTAATTGTTAGTGTAGTTTATTGGTGTAATTTGATCCATATACGCATGGATCAAATTACACTTATATTATTTCACTTTTTTTGCTTCTACTTGAGGTGGAAGTATTGCAATACTAATAATAAAATACCATTTTTTGAATTTTTCTATTTTAAAATGACATAACTCATAATGCCAACATGTTGAACTTAGTCATATCTTAGTCATTCAAAATTGCCCATATGACCGTGCATCATCAGATTTTGTTTGGAAGAGTTAACAACATGAATCAAAATTAGAGATGAAAAGATACAAGGGAGAATCACTCAAGGAGTTATTTTATTTTTTGGTATAAATTCGATAAAAATATTCATATAGATTACAACTGAAAATTAATCTCTAAAAAATAATTGAAAACCGAGATAATTATGCGAACTAGAAAATGATTTTTGTTTTTGATGGGGAACTAGTAAATGATCTGAAGTAAGAAAAATATATTTAACCCAAGAATAATTAATACTAAAAAAATATTACTATAGGATATTAACAAAAATCTAAAGATATAAAATCAAATTTGAGTTGCTTCCTCCACGAAGAAATCAAAGATACACAATTTTTTTTTTTTTATATTAAAAAACAAAATATATATGGGAAATGTTAATTTATCACTAAAGTTAACATGACCCAATATATAAAAATAACATTCTGAAAACAACGATTACAAACCCTAAAACAACGAAATTCAGCATCTTATTGAATCGCGCTTCCTCGTTACATACGAAGACGCACCGATCTCAACGCCGGCGAACCTCGTCAACGGCCGCCGGAAACAGCCAGTAGTTCCAGGTATTCCTTTTCTTCCGAGTATTCCTTTACGAACCTGTAACGCTTGCGACAATTCAATTCCGCTTTGAACCGCAATTAGGGTTTTATCTTATAGTTTAATTTTATTTTGTTTGTAGGTTTTGTGATGGATGTGGATTGGTCTGAATCACGTTACGATGATAGAGAGGATTCTCCTGCGAGGGAGCATTATGATGATGATGGGGTAGATAGGTCTAGCAGACATAGGAGCAAGGATAGGAAGAAAAGCGATAAGGATCACAGGAGTAAAGACCGGGATCAGGCCAAGAGGGTTTCTGAGGATGTGGAGAAGGAGAGAGGTTCTGGAAGGGAACGTAATAGGGATGAACGCGAGAAGGAGAGGAGTAAAGATGGGAAGGTAAGGGAGAAGGATTATGATAGAGAGAAATATAGGGAGAAAGAGCGCGAGAGGGAGAGGGATAAGAAGGATCGAGGCAAGGATAAGGATAGGGAACGCGAGAAGGAGAGAGAGATTGAGAAAGATAGTGAGAGGGCACGAGAGAAGGAGAGGGGGAAAGAGAAGACTAGGGATAGGGAGAGGGATAAGGGGAAGGAAAGGGAACGTGAGAAACATAGAGATAGGGAAAGTTATAGAGATGGGGATCGGGATAAGGGGAAAGACAAGATTAGAGAGGAGAGGGAGTCTGATCGAGAGAAAGATAGGTCGAGGGATAGAGGAAGTAGGAAGGCTCATGAGGAAGATTATGAATCGGGTAATCTTGATGATAGAGTAGATTACCATGAAAAGAGAGATGAGGATGTTGGTAAGCATGAAAAGGCTTCAAAACTCAATCAGGATGATAAAGAGGGGGAGACTTCAGCAAACTTGTCATCAAAAGAACTTGAAGAACGTATCTTGAAGTAAGTCATTTTTTTGCTACTTCATATTCATTTTGCTTTTGTACTATGATCAAGTATTTTAAACTGTACACCCTACTATGTAATTCATTACTTTATGCTTCAGGTCATAAACTCCTAATTATGTATTAATTGGCGAATACTGAATGCTTAGAATTTTGATGGCTCTTTTGTAGAATTCAGACAAGGTTAGTTCATGTAATTGTTGCTTATATGATGTCTTAAATTTGGGTTTAGAGCCTAACCCAACCCCACAAATTTGACTTGTTAGGCGAGGATAGTCAGTGCCAGAGCCTTATAAGCTCCATTTATGCCAAATATCTAGATAATGTCAACAAAATGAAGGTGTTGGAGGTTGCAATAAAGGCAGGCCGCATTGTAGTGTAGCAGCTCCTAGGTAGTACATGAAATCCCATTGTATTGCAACTGTAGCGCTACGAATAGCAGCAGCTATACCGAAACTCTCGTTAAATTCTTAATGGTTTGGACTTTTTGGTCATTTCACCTTAAAATAAGTCATAATTCCTCACCTATAGGCATTCCCTCTATTTTGGTCATTTCACCCCAAAATTTTGATTGACAACAACAAAATAGGACTTTTTGGTCATCTCATCTCTTCTCCAAAACGGCTTCATCACCCCTTTTCACCTTGTGTGGCTTTTTGTCGGCCTTTTTCCGTGACTTTCTGGAGGTCCTTCATGTGAATTTCTAGCGTCCCTCCTCCCTCCGGAAACAATCACTTTGAAGCAAAACAGAATGAAAACCAAGCTGCCCCCATAGATACCGAAACATAGGAAAAAGTGTAGGAGGATGCAGAACAAATGAGGTCTAGTAGTGAAGAGAGTGGACTTGGTGATGAGCAAGAGCTTGGAGACAGTGATTCCATTTAAGGAATCACTTGTATATATTTAAATGCTTATGAGTTATTTTAAACCTTGGAGGCTAAAACTTAATTGCTCTATGCCGGGTTTGGATATTGGTAACAATGAATTTGATTATTAGTTATGAATACGACTTTAATTTTTTTTATTCTTTTATATTTGTATGGTATAAATTTCTTAGATTAGGGTTCACGAGTTCATCATCCCCATTCAAACCAAAAAATAGTGTAAGAAATGCAAGTGACAGATACAAATACCAATGTTTTGAAGAACAATTGAAACCATAGTAGTTAATAGCGGATAGCGGCCGACCCCAAAAATGCTATAGCGGGATAGTGCAATGACCGCTATTTCATAGAGAGCAGAATAGAGTTTTATATGGACAAAACAGAGGATTGTTTTTACAAACTACAAACAGAAACAGAGAGAGCAGAATGGAGTTTGGAATCAATAATAACAAAGAAAACTAGAACAAAAAAGTAACAGGACAACAAAGTTTGAGATTGTTAAACAAAAAAATAACAGGATAACAGAGCAAACACAACAAAGTGGAGGAAGATTTACAGCAGAGGTGAAGAAGTTTCACAGAACAGCAGAGAAGATGCGTTTTGCGTTTTGCAGATAAACGCTGTTTTGCGTAAGAATGAAAGAAGGAAGAGAGAAGCTGAACTTTTTAGGGTTTGATGAAAATGTCAAAAATACCCTTGTTTTTTTAAAACCAAGGACAATTTTGTATTTTCTCTTAAAATTAAATAGTGGTTCTAAACCGCTACAAAGCGTTGCACCGCTATCTATCTCACACCGCAACGCTATGGCTTGTTGCGTAGCGCTCCGGCACCGCACCGCACCGCGCGGCCGCTATAGCGCCGCTATTGACTACTATGATTGAAACCCCTAATTAATTATATAGAGATTATATATAGGAATGAATCTGAAAGCCGTAAGCTATTATAGCAACCTACACACATCAATAGAAGAGAGTAATGAGAGGGGAAGAGGGTCTTTCAGTCACCAAAATCGGTGACTGAATTAAGGGTTTAGGAGTTGGAGGTTCAAGTCTTGGCAAGGAGAAAAAACTAAGGTAACAATTAACATAATAACATTTGCCATTTAGAAAAAAATAGTAATAAGCAAATTAAGAATGCCAGTCATCCCACTTTCCGCTATCATGCTAGTGTTTTTGGGGTTTGCTGCTATCCGGGAGATAACTCTTAAGACTGAAAATATGTTTATCATATCATATTATGTGGGGAGAATGTACATTTATATGGGTAGGAGTCTCCTAGTTAACCCCTAATTAATAAGGAAGATTAATCAATACAATCAATAGTGAAGTTAAAACTAAATAGTCACAACTTTTCAATATCTCAACAATAACAATGGTAAATACACGTTTTTTTTTTTTTTAAAAGCCAAACTAGCTCACTGAAATGCCAAGTACACTCTTATTTGCTAGTAAGCCATCTAGGTTTTACCAATATATCTGAGCAAAAAAAAACAGAATCTCTGGGCACTGCTCACGACGTTTAGCATTTTATTCATTATTGCATACTTTGTAGTAATTGAATTACATGTGCTGTGTGAGCATGTTGTGAATTTTGATACATTCTAGGTTGCCAAGGGACTTATGATTTATTGTGGGTTTAAGATTTTCTTGGGTGGATTAGTGATAGACACTAACTGGATTGAAGGCTCTCCAACACCGAGTATATGTGTGGGTGAATAGAGTTTCAAAGCCATTGCACTTCAAGTTAATAATGGTTGGGTGGATGCTGTGAGAGGCTCCTGCAAGAGTAAGGAGTTTGCTTCGATGTGTTTCAGGACCAATTCAAGGAACGAAGAATTAGCTTGGATTTTGATGGCTTAAATTCTTAATTAAGGTTGCTGGAGAAATGGAATCTGGTTGATTGTTAAACAGAAAAAAAATGGATAAAAGATGAGATAGGAAGAAAACCTTGAGTTTACACTTAGCTGGGATCTCTTAGTCCTTAGGCATCACCCATCCATTGTAACACCTATAAAATAAAACCCATTCTCGAGTACAACCAAAGCCCAGGAAAGATTAGAACTATTAAGACTCCCGTATGACTGAAAATAAAAAAAAAGAAGAAGCTAGATCTATGAAATAACAATTAGCCGTGAGTAACCATTCTAAACCATGTATTTTTTATAATTTGTATTGATAACTTACCTTTTCTCGCGTCTGAGTAAAGCACTTAAAATGCCTTCTTTTCTAGATTTTTGAGAAGCATGTTTTTTTAAAAAGAAGAAAAGAAAAAAACATGTTTTTTAACTAAATTGATTTTTTTCCTCTTCAAAAAAGTGCAAACATAGACGCCCTCCAAAGAAAATACACCCATCGCCAGCTTAACATATCCCCCCTCTAAATAAATGGGTCACTTACCCTCCTCAATTTCCTCTCCCTTCATATCTTTTTAAATTTAGGGTTTTTTTATGCTGGAGTTTCAACTTGTTAATTTATTTTTGATCATCTACATTCTGAAACATTACATTTTTCGGTTATGAAATCCATTCTGCTGTGACAATATTCTCTTAATTTATTATTTCTGATAGGATGAAAGAAACAAGGACAAAGAAACAATCTGAGATTTCATCATGGCTTAATAAAAGCCGTAAGCTTGAAAAGGAAAGAGTATTGCAGCTCTCGAAGATTTTTGAGGAGCAGGTTTTTCACTTATCTCGCGCCTTTAATATGTTGCAACATTGTTTCAGTTATTTTTTGCATTTTATGTATGTAATCAATATTATGTGATCTAAAATTATATAGGACAACATCGCAGTAGAGGGAAGTGACGACGAGGATACGACACATCACACTGGTACATTTCTTTCTCTTTTACTCTATCCTATAAAGTTATGTGTTCTGTAATTTCTGAAGTCTCAAGGCTTCCGCCTTCTATTTATACAACTATTAAGAGTTAGTTCACAAAAGTGGGACAAGTTTCCTAAGAAACTGAAGCTTATACATGCAAACAGAAGAGACAGCTCCTAGCACTTGTCTAAAACATTAATAAACTGGGGTATACAATAGAAACAGAAGAGTATGCAATACAGAACAGAAAAGTGTTTGCACTTCTTTATACTCTTAACATTGAAAAGCTATTTATTGATAGCAGAGAGCCAGAGACTAGTGAGTGACTATTTGTAACAGACTTTGAACCACCCAAGCTGTAACAGCTTAAGTTACAGAACTAACTTATTTAAGCCTATGTATTCTGTAAGATTGAAACCAATGATGAAAGGATTGCTAATAAAAAATCCACGTATATGGAAGTTTGTAACTTAGTATTGTAACCATCATGTTCTATTGGTTTTACTGGCTCTGGACCTGTTTAACTGGTTCATTATCACTGGCTCTTCAACTAGTTGTTTTTTTGGGTTAACATATTGGACTTGTTTGTAACTTAGTATGCATATGGAACCAACATTATAGTTTAAAGCACTGAACTTTATACAACTGCCCAACGCAACGTGACATTTTGTTATTCCCTTGGAGGTTAAGAATCTGTTTGATTGCTGTAAATCTGATTGGTAATATATACTTGTGTGCTGAATATCATACAGATCACCTGGCGGGGGTCAAAGTTCTTCATGGCCTTGACAAAGTTGCGGAAGGTGGTACTGTAGTTCTGACTATCAGAGATCAGCCCATACTTGCTGATGGTGATATTAATGAAGGTACAATTGCTTGGTGATCTTCTTATGTTATTCCCATTTGAATTATGTGAGCTGTTGTGTATCACCGTAAAATAATTTATTTTTCTCACATGCCAGACGTTGATATGCTTGAAAATGTGGAAATCGGAGAACAAAAACGTCGGGATGATGCTTATAAAGCTGCAAAAAAGAAAACTGGCATATATGATGATAAGTAAGATGATCATTACTATCACCCTTTTTCTGATAGAAATAATGTAAATAGAAACTGAAATGTTCATTCTGATGAAGTATGCCTATCAATTTCAGGTTCAATGATGACCCCTCCTCGGAAAAGAAAATACTTCCAAAATATGATGATCCAGCTGCTGAAGAGGTTTGCTGCTCATTGTTTCTTCTTACATTCCAAAGCAAAAAGTATCGAGCAAGGTAGTTTTTGTGAATGCTTATACTCATCTAAGTTTTTTTGTTCAGGGTTTAACTTTGGATGAAAGAGGAAGATTCTCAGGCGAAGCTGAAAAGAGACTTGAAGAGGTCAGGATTTTATTTTCTATTTATTTTTTTATGAACTACTTTACAAGAAAGTAAACATGGAGCTTGAATTTTTCTACAGATATGAAATTTCCATGGTTGTGAGCTTTCCATGATTGATAATAGGACAGTATGATATCATTTTTCCATTTAATGGATCCCGCATAGGGGGAAAAACCCTTTTGTTGTTATTGTTGCATAAGCTTCCTGTGATCAGAACATTGATTACAAACTTTCTTCTTGTTGTTTGTGCTTTCTGTGATCAGAATATTATTGTCTACGACTTCCTATCTCTGATTGTTTTCCTACTATTTTCCTCTTCAAATTGCTCCTTAGAATTTTATTGAATTAGCTACATGAATATGTCATACAATCACATGTTTTCCTCTTTTATTATTTGACTGGGGGGTATCTTCTTTTCCTATTAACAGCTCCGGAGAAGGTTAACTGGTGGTTCCACTAATAACTTTGAAGACCTTACTTCATCTGGAAAGGTATCCTCAGATTACTATTCTCACGAAGAAATGCTTCAATTTAAGAAGCCCAAGAAGAAAAAGTCCCTACGGAAGAAAGATAAGCTGGACATTAATGCCCTTGAAGCTGAAGCTGTCTCTTCAGGATTGGGTATTGGTGACCTTGGTTCTCGGAAAGATGGGAAGAGGCAAGCCATCAAAGATGAACAAGAAAGATTGGCAGCTGAAATGAGAAGTAATGCTTACCAGACTGCTTATGCTAAAGCAGATGAGGCCTCCAAATTACTTCGTCCAGAACAATCTCCGGTTGTTAAAGCAAAGGAAGATGAAACTCCAGTTTTTGCAGATGATGACGAGGATCTTCGTAAATCCTTAGAGAAAGCAAGACGGCTAGCTCTTAAGAAACAGGAAGAGAAAGGAGCATCTGGCCCTCAAGCTATTGCTTTACTTGCCAGCTTAAATCCTAGTAATGAGAATGTTGATGATCAAAATGCTGCAGCTGGAGAGTCAAGAGAAAACAAGGTGGTCTTTACAGAGATGGAAGAATTTGTCTGGGGTCTTCACATTGATGAAGGTAAGTTTTTATCTGATAATTGTTTTTTTTCTTTCCAAATAAAGAAGTTCATACTATCTTGACAATATGAAGTTCATACTGCTCTGATTAAATGTAAAAGTGAATCATCATCTTTTAATAACACTTCTTTGTAAGCTAGCAGGTAAATGTTGTATTTTATCACAAGTTAGTATGGACTTATATTATGTAGTTATTTGATTGTTGAAATCAGCTGTTTCTTTTTGCAATAATCTCTTTAATCTGTACTTCGCACTTCTATTTCAATGGCACGAATATTTGATGGTTGCGTAATCTTTCGTTACTTTATAGTTGGATATAACTGTTGGTGTAGATAGTATATACAAGGGATGCTGATAAGTAGGTATAACTTTCTCGTGTTGCTTTTCTATTTTTCAGAAGCACGTAGGCCAGATGGTGAAGATGTTTTCATGGAAGATGACGAAGAGGCACCTGTTCCTGTTGAGGAAAAGAAAGACGAGGCTGGTGGGTGGACTGAAGTTAATGAAACTCAAATAGACGAGCAGCCCAACTCAGAAGACAAGGAGGAGATAGTTCCTGATGAAACTATACATGAAGTTGCTGTAGGGAAAGGACTGTCTGGAGCATTGAAACTGCTTAAAGATCGAGGAACACTTAAAGAAAGCGTTGAATGGGGTGGCAGAAACATGGATAAGAAAAAAAGCAAATTGGTTGGGATTGTAGAGGATGAAGGAAAGGAAGCACCAAATAAAAAGGAGATTCACATTGAGAGGACAGATGAGTTTGGGAGAATTGTAAGTCTTCCATGTTTGTTTACCTCATTTTTTTATCATATTTAGTTTTTACTATTCTACTTAGTTCATATTATATTGTTTATTTAATTTTTGATTGCTGCATCCACATTTTTGCATTTATGAATGACCATTCGAAGACATAGGCTGTGTATAAAATGCAAATGAAGTAGTAAATGAGTGTGTTTATATGACTTAATAGAGTGATAAAGGCTAATGGGAGCACCTAAACTCAACTGAATGGGGTAATTACCTTTGGGTTAGTCTGTCTTTTTTTTTTTTACAATTTACTCATCAGGCATGCATAGGAGAAAGAGAGGGAGGTAGAAAGAGAGTCTGAGACAAGAAGCAAAACTAACAAAAAAATAAAGTGGTAGTAGTCTATGGAGACAAGAAATTATAGGTTGTTTGATCACCTCCTCTTTGCTACAGCGCAACAGTTCAAGTTGTTGTGTGGCTAGGTGGTCGTGGTTCAAACCTTGAATTATCCTCTTGCAAATGCATGGTAATGCCACATACAAATTACAGTAGAATCATAAGGGTCAAACTTTTATCTAGATCCTACCGGCTGTTATGGCGAGGGCTTCAAAGTACTAAGATGCCCTCTTTGCTTCCACTTTCCTCACTAAACTTGTTTGTATACTTGGGTTTGAAGAATTTTTCATTATTTTTGTATGGGCTTTATAGGTATATCTAGTTTTCTTGTAATAGCAAAAAAAAGGTGATATCTGTTGTGGTTTGGAATATTAAGAGTAATACACCTTTAGTCTGAAGATTTGACTTGCATGCTTTTGTATATATTGTTTCCATGGGTTTGGGGGTGTTTAATGACTATAATATTTAATTGTATTCTGTATCTTGAAACTTCAAGATACTCGCCTGCAATGAATTTTTAATCAATGTTGGTATCATTCATTTCTAATTTCAGTTTTCACATTATAGTGGAATGTTGCTCATCCTTGATTACCTTGTTCTTTTGTTGCTTCCAGTTGACTCCTAAGGAAGCCTTTCGGATAATTTCTCATAAGTTCCATGGTAAAGGACCTGGCAAAATGAAGCAGGAAAAGCGTATGAAACAATTTTACGAAGAATTGAAATTGAAACAAATGAAGAGTTCAGATACACCATCAATGTCTGTGGAGAGAATGAGGGAAGCTCAAGCTCGTAACAAGACACCCTATCTTGTTCTTAGTGGTCATGTTAAAGCAGGGTATGTTTTTAACTTCACAAACGTATTACTCTTGAAGTTTTCGTAGACATAAAATAAATGCTTACATTTGATTTAGTGAGATACTAGGATTAATACACCATTATGTGATTTTCTGATAAAAATTGGGGCTGTCATATGTGGGACATGCTTTTTACATCAAAGACTATTTTCTATCCACCTTAAAGCACTGTACTATCTTTCCATCCATGTCAACGTTTTGGACTAAAGAATCTTATTACTTATGAGCTGCAACACCATTTTAGTGATCCATAGCTTGCGCTACTGACTACAGTAAGAGACAGACATACAGTAGATATGATTTGATTGTGCTGAGTAATTCCTTGTTTTTCCCATTTTTGATTATCAGATTGCTGGTCCATATCTGTTTCCCATTTTGCTGCACTTCTTCCCAAAAGTTTGTAGGGTTTTTTGAAAATTGTTTGGGTAATTTTTTCTCTTTTAGGATTCATATATTAAACCAGTTGACATGAACATTAATGCCAATAAGTGGTATGTTGTGTTCATATCTGAATACCACAACATCAAGAACAACCACTACCACCAAGCCTTTTTCCACTAGGTGTTTTCAACTACACAGACATACAATTTCATTTATCTTTACACTTACTGCATGATAAAGCATTTGTCCGTTTCATCTACCTTACTTGAATCCTATGGTTTCCATCTGCCTTTATCTCTCCCCTTCATTTTGAAAAGCATAATGGAACTTTTCTTTTATGTTGGTGATAGCCGTAGAGTACTATGTTGGTAAGATATAAAACTTTCGTACGGTACAATATACTGTGCCGAAAAGTACAATATACTGTATTTTGCAAATTTATGGAAGTCTAAAAGATAATAATAAAATAAATCACTAAACTTATCCTCTCCCTTTTCCTTGTTTTTAGTTTATATGCTAATGTATGTGTTTGTTTTTTTATTGGCAGACAAACTAGTGACCCGAAAAGTGGCTTTGCTACAGTTGAGAAAGATCTTCCTGGAGGCTTGACACCTATGCTTGGTGATCGGAAGGTAATTTGGATAGGCTTTGAGAAAAGTGTTCTTTACATGTCTTTTTTAAATAAGTTGCTTCAACTTATGAGGAAAGTACTAAAACTACTTTTTTTTTCGGCGGGTTTAAGCTTTTATTTGAAAAACTTAATTAACATAATTTATCATAAAACAAAAACATTAATTAAACAAAATCTAAAAGCACAAGCAAACAAACCCTTTGATATTTTTGAAGACTAGGATAGGAAGGATTGGTCAATAGGCAAGTGTTGTTTAAATAAATAGCAATGGTTTATAGCAGGTATATCATCTGAATTGGATTGGAGGGCATTCTTTCATCGAATTTTATAGAAACCCTTCAGATTTCCCGGTCTTTGTGCCAGATACCAAGTTTTCATGAAAATACAGGAGGCCAATAATGCCCAATATTTTTTATATGAAAATAATAATTAACATGCCTGTATTTAGTCTAGTGGTCATCATATTACCCAACATTGACATTATTAACACCAAATTTCATTGGGAAGGATAAGAAAGATAAAGAGATGTTGGCACCATTGCGGAATTTCATTTTGTTTTACTCTCCTTTATGCTATATCTAATACCATATTTTGCTTTATGAGTTTCAGTTTGATTTTTTGTTTTTGCATATTCCCATTGTTAAGATGTTTTTTTTGTCTCAGGTTGAGCACTTTCTCGGAATCAAGAGAAAAGCTGAACAATCAAGCTCGGATACCCCATCAAACTCGGGCACCCCAAAAAAATCAAAATCTTGATTCCTTGGTCTTGTAATCATAAGCATTTCAAGCTAAATATCCTTGCTAGGTTGCAATTTGGTAGCTAGAAACTTTAATGCCATGGGGGTGAAGAATCCATAGAACTCACATTACTTTGTTCTGTAAAATTGAAGACATGATGGTGAAGATTCCATAAAACTGAGTGATGAGAAGTAAAAATACAAAATAAAAAAGGATTGTCGTAGAATTTTGAAAGATGTGGGAGTGGAAGAACCAAGTGCACAGAACTTTTTCTAGTGATTTCGGACTAGATATTTTTGTAATTGTCTTTAATTGGGAGTTTAATGATGGTTCTATGCCTAGTATTGAATTTGACCATATGAGAGATGTTTTTGTTTGATTGGTTATATGGCATTCTAGTCTCACCCTATCTATATGCTGTGTTTTGATGGTTCATTTTGAAATTCACATTTTTTTTAATACGGAAAATTTGGAATGATTTGTTCTATTTGCTGTCATCTGTCAAATATAATGTTGGGATAACAACAACAACCAAGCCTTATTCCATTAAGTGGTGTCGGCTACATGGATCAAATGACGCCAGTGTTCTATCATAAACTAAATTTGGATCCAACTCATTGACCTCTAAATCTTTTCTAATGATTTTTCTAATAGTTTTCCTAGGTCTCCCTCTACCTCTTTTAACTTGACTCTCTTTCATCTGGTCTACTCTTCACGGCATCTACGAGTCTTCTCTCTACATGCCCAAACCATCTAAGCCTATTTTCTACCAACTTTTCTACTATAGGTGCTACCTCCACTCTCTCTCTCGAATGGTGTCATTCCTAATCCTATCATGTCCAGTCTTACCACTCATCCAGTGCAACATCCTCATCTCTGCTCCACTTACTTGATTCTCGTGTTGACTCTTAACCGCGCAACACTCCGTACCATACAACAACGCCGCTCTGACTGTTGTCCGATAGAACTTTCCTTTCAAGTTAAGTGGTACTTTCTTATCGCACAAAACCCCTGAGGCTCTTTTCCATTTCAACCACCCAGCTTGGATACGATGGCTTACATCTGCTTCTATTTCTCCGTCATTTTGTACTAAGGACCCAAGATATTTAAACCGTGTAACTTGGGGAATGATATGATCTCCAACTTTCACCTCCAAGGTAGACCTGCTTCTCCTTCTGCTGAAGTTACATTCCATATACTCCGTCTTGCTTCTACTCAAGCGGAAACCATACGCTTCTAAGGCTTGCCTCCAGGTCTCTAGCCTCCCGTTCACTTCCTCCCTCGACTCACCAAGCAAGACTACAT
>Ga0315913_1002571_pt1 | contig 21411 bp, 19 predicted proteins | sample MpolsnodulesMG_FD_207736 | JGI IMG/M metagenome (GOLD analysis project Ga0315913, IMG submission 207736) | Medicago polymorpha root nodule microbial communities from Los Angeles, California, United States - small nodules | ecosystem: Host-associated > Plants > Roots > Nodule | place: USA... | reverse complement strand
AGTGAGGTAGGTGTAATGAAGTCTGTCTCATAGTTGTACAAATTTTAGCTATGAAGGTGAAAAAGAGAACTTGTAGCGTGAGACCAGGGATGACAGCGGGGAAATTTTTTCCTTTCTATTGCCTTTACATTTAATGATTCTGAAAAGATGAGGGTTTGAGTGTTGGGCTTAACATTGTTAGGACTCATTTTAAATAGGACATTTGTTTTTTTTCTTAATAATACACCCGAAAATGACATTTCTTAGAGAGAAATTAAAACATTCAAATGTTTATGATCTAAATTGAATTTTGATGATTTTTTTATTGTAAACTTTTTTTATTGTGCTCCCTATGATTAGTCGTCTAAAAGAAAGGCCTTGTTTGTATAATATTAAGATTTAAATTAAGATTAAGATATCAATTGCAAATCAACGGGATATAAAAATTTCTTTTCGTGGATATTATATTAGCCACCGGAGTGCAATAAGGCGATCAGTTGGTGGCACTCCTTTATTGAGGGATTGGGCACGAGAAAAGCTTCCAGGGCAGTTAATTCAATGCATCTTCTTCCACAGTTAAAAGATCCTTAGAGTGAGCTTCTTATACTACGATCATGCATGGGTTTCACCAAACTTTCTTTCCCTCAGGACATGTTAACCGCATCTCATGGAGGACGTGTCTATGTTGCTTGATAAAGAGTTGCGAGAGGCAGTTGAAGATATTGTGATTGGTCGAAGTCCTTTATTTGGGGACCTTCGATGGAATTGGCTTCTTTACCCATTAGGGTTAGTGGTTGGGTTTGTACTCGGTAGTCCTTTTGATGGTCTTCGTGGTACGATTTCATATTTTGACTTTAAAAGTTTTACTAGCAAGAACATTGTCCCTTCTAAAGTGCAACATGTTTTGGCGAGTTCCCTTTTTAGTAAACGTGTTCAAGATATGGATGTGAAGTGTGACATGCCCACCAGGCAGAAATTTTTTTTGGTTGTTTGCAAGCATCGCGTGCTCATGAATTTAATATAGTTATCCCTATTTATGTGTTAGGTCAGCATATGCCAAATGAACAATATCATATTTTCCTAAAATATTTCCTCGTAATTCCATCGTTTCCTATTGATGAGGTATTCCCTGTTTGCTGTAAGGCATGCCTAAATACCTTTAGGGAGCACACACTTCATTGTAAGGAGCTTCCTATATTCAAATATCATTATGTTAGAGATATCCTTTTTGATATATTTAGGCATGCAAGATCATCTATGAAAAAGAAAACACCTTTGAACCTTTTGTCTAACGCAGTAGATGGAAGATCGACACTTATGACAACAAATGTTTGGTGTACAGGTGGGTTGGAGGGAAATATGCATATGTTGACTTAACTGGGTTTGTTACACCGAAATTGGTTAAATAACAAACCCTTAAAGTTTTAATGAGAAAAAACATGTATGAGAACAATTAGGATACTTTAATGTGTGTTTGAATGTGCATGAAATTAAATTCTAAGTATAAGAAAAGTTCTCTCTCTGGATCAAGTTAAAGCTCTAGACCCCGGTCAACTCTTTGGACTATTGGTCAACCCTAAAGACCTTGGTGAAGCTCTGTGTCATGTACAAAATCAAGGCTTTGTATAAGGATTATGATCAACTTTGTGGAAGTCAATGTTGTGGTTCAAGCCTCTGGATTGAGATCTTATGTACCAACATTGACTCAAGCTTTCGTTAATGATGCATGCAACATCTCTTTACTAAAAAAGGAAACTTTATTCTGACTTATGCAAAGGAGTAAAATTCATTAAGAGCATCATTGACGGAAATGAATGGATGATACGCTGACTGCATTTATTTAAGAAATATCTCATTATTCGATCGGGCATTCAAAGACAGGGTATCTTCAACAACGTTCATCAAGCATCAGTATTATATAAAGGACCAAATTTGTTTGAAGAAGGTTACTAACATATACGATACTTGAACATATTCATACAGGTCTAACATGTTCATATATACTATTATAATTATAAACGATCATAAAAAAGCAGTAGAAAAACACTCAAAGTGTATTGTGCCTAAATATGTTTACTATTCATAGAGTTTGTGTAAGCACATATCTTCTGTAATCAACTTGTTGTTGTAAATCTCTGGATTGAGATTAGAAAGCCCTCTATGTTGAGGCAAAGAAATATACAGCTAGGTGTCTTAGTGTTGTTATTGTAATAAGAATTTGATTATAGTGAAAAAGTTCCTTGGAAGTGCAAGGGAACTGGCTGTAATCTCGGGTTTTGGGACGAACCAGAATAAAAATATGTGTTATATATTCCTCTATCTCATTACATTCAACATTTATCTTCTTGCAAAAGAGTAAAAAAAAAAAAAAAAAAGACCAACACAATTCCACCTCCTCCCCTTTCTTCTGTTTTTCTCATCTTTAGGGTTTCTTCACTTGTGGAATTTGGGACTAGGGCTTTTATGGTTGGATAGGCGGTCCATTCAAAGACGTGTCAAGTAAAGTGGCCAACACATGAGAATAGTGTATTCTAACAATCAATTTATTTTTATACCATTTGGGTTTGACGCTTTCGACTCCCTACAATAAATGTATCATGTATAACATTATTATGTCTCCTAAGTTCATGAAAGTTGTGTTTAAAAGAATTGGTTTTATAACGGAGCGTTATCTTTTTACATTGCACTCCTATATAGTTTTATACCTCTGACTTTAAACTAATAATTAAATAAGTTTTTTTTTTGAAAAATAAATATTCCCTATCATTTAAATTTATGATAACTAAATATTATATATCAAAAATGTCGGCCACATAAAATTTATTTATTTTTTGATTTTTTTTACTCATTATAGTGAATATAATTTTAGGGGTGTAAGTGGTTTGGACAAAACTGATGAAACCGAAAATTCAAATTGAACCAAACCGAAAAAGTATCCGACCTTATTTGATTCGGTTCAAAACCGAACCGAACCAACCTAAACTGATATAGTTTGGTTCGGCTCTCAGATTTTAATTTTGAGAACCAAAGAACTGATAAACCGAACTGAAGCTAGCCTCACTCCCGATTTTAATAATATTATCCTTCATCACACACACACACACACTTATGATTAAGTTCAAAATTAAAGTCCAACACAAAATACTTCTTAATTCATTTACTTTCTCCCATCATCTCATCTCATCACTCACACTTTATTTCGTTTCTAATAAAAAAGAACACTAGACGCCAATCACACCTAATCTATCGTTCCTTACCGTCGATGGGATCCTCCATCTCTTGTTAGTTTTTTCATGTTAATTATACAAAGTAGTTTGAAAAACAAAGAATGTGCAAAACAAAGTTCTATGAAATATTTGATTATGTTGTATACATGAAATACAAATTTGTGAAAATATGAATTTTTTAATTGTATTTTCAAGCAAACCGATCAACCAAACCCATCCAAACCAACTAGTTTGGTACGATTTCTTTTTTGAAATAGTAAAAACCGAACCAAACCGAACCGATGAAGATTTCATTGAATTTTTTAATTGTATTTTCAAGCAAACCGATCAGCCGAACCGATCCAAACCAAACCGAACCAACTAGTTTGGTTCGGCTTCTTTTTTGAAATAGTAAAAACCAAACCAAACCGATGAAGATTTCATTGGTCTGAACATTTTTTTGACCAAAAATTGATCCAAACCGAACCGTTACACATAATTTATATAGACAATAAATTTTTTGGTGATTCTTATAAACAATGAAGTTGTGTTTTGTTAAAGAAATGATTTTTATTTTATAAAAATAATTGTTAATCTTTTTTTTTGGGTCAAGTAACCTAGCGGCTAGAGAAATTCGCCTTAAAGGTGAATAAATGGGGTGTCTGGGATTCGAACCCCGGCCCTTGCATATATATGCTTTATCTCTCACTAGGTTAGGTGGTTAGGAGATGTTCCTTTGTGTCTCCGTTTTAGACGCTTATTTGATTTATCGTTGAATAAGTTCAGTACGGTGGCTGAAATGTTCTCTCTTGGTTGGGAGGTTGGGGGAGCAGCGTGGAGGTGGAGGAGACTATTGTGGGAGTTGGAGGAAGAGTTGTTAGGCGAGTGTCGCCATTTACTTTATAATTTTGTTGTGCAGTCTGATGTTTTTGACAAGTGGCAGTGGCTCCCTGACTTGAGGGGGGTTACACCGTGCGCGGAGTATATCAAATTCTCACTACTCAGGTGGATCCTATATGTGCTGACATAGGAGATCTTGTTTGGCATAAACAGGTACCTTTGAAGGTTTCTATTCTAGCTTGGAGGTTACTGAGGGACATGTTGCCAACAAAAAACAACCTGTTATGGCTTGACATCATTCAATGCGGTCAGATACAGTGTGGCGGGGTGTGGAAACGATGAATCAGCTCTTCATCTGTTCTTTCACTGTGATACTTTTGGTGCATTATGGCAGCACGTAAGGAATTGGCTTGGTGTTTCAGGAGCTGATCCGTATACTGTTCATGATAATTTCTTTCAGTTTACAAATGCTTTAGGAACATCGAGGACCCCACGATCTTTTATGCAGCTCCTTTGGTTACTGTGTGTGTGGATTTTATGGAATGAACGTAACAACACGCTCTTCAATAACGTTCATATGTCCATGATAGAACTGTTGGAAAAGGTTAAATTTAATTCTTTGTGGTGGCTAAAGGCTAATAATGCCACTTTTGTTTTTGGTACTCAAAGATGGTGGTCGGACCCGTTACAGTGTCTGGGTATCGACTGACCTTTATTTTTGTTTTATACACCGACAGCTTGTAATTTTGGAGTGACCTCTTGAATACACCTTGTACTAAAGAGGATTCACTGCCGTTGGTTATATAATCCATTTTTGATTCTTCAGAAAAAAAAACTAATAAAATACAATTGGATACTTGTAAGATAAAAAAAAAAGAGCATGTTCAAAAAAATATTAAAAAATAACGATTCTGGGGTATATCGGTGTTCGATGTCAGATAACTCTTGTATTTGAATATCTGGCATAGCTATTTTACACCTATAATTATATACTATATATAGGGGGTAATGGGATTTTGGGATGTTTTTTTCATTATTTATATTTTACATTTTTTAATAATTTTTTAAAGACTTATTAAAAACATCATACGAAACTCTTTTTTAAAAAAATTAGAATTTGTTTTTTATTTTTGAAGGAAGGAAAAAAATTAGAATTTGTTAACACTAATTGAAATTTAAACCTAAAAATCGAATTTCGAGGTATCCTTTTGTGAAGGAACTCTTTATAATGCTTTAAATAAGTCTGTAAAAAATCATTTTTTACTTTGTTTAATTGTAATATAATAACGCAAAACTTTTTCCGCTAGACACCAACTTAATTGGAATCGAGCATAACAAAAAGAAAACATGAGGCAAGGCATATAATTCAAGTGAATGAATCAAACTATTCCATAGATAAGTTCATTACTTGCAGTAGTTGTCCACATATTCCAATAGTATTGTTGCCTCCATCTTTAGCATTTATACCTAACGAAAACATTGTTTTGACAAGTGATCCCTTCCTTAATAGTTGAGAAACCATGGCTTGCTTCACAAATTGTTCCAATAGTTTTGCTTCAATTATAAAAGGACGTAAAACTTGTCCTTCTGAATCATCATATTCATCATACAATACATTACAACCTTACTATCGTATTCATTTTACAATTCAACTTTTGTTATTGCAGTGTTTTATTTTCTCATCTATCATTTTCATTTGGTTGTTTCTACAAAACTTCCATAAAGAATAAAAAGCATAAACCTGAAGTGAAACTCCAAAACTTTTTCTACCATATACCAATCCTTATTGTTGATCTTCTTGCTTCATACTACCACACTACATTTCTCCATCATACAAACAATCCTCTGCTTTCATTTTGCGAATTACAACTTAGAAGATGGCTGAATCTGCGCTTGAACTTGTGCTTCACAATTTGAGCTCACTCATTCAGAAGGAGATTCGTCTATTTATGGATTTCGAGCAAGACTTTAAAAGTATTTCAAGCTTGCTCACTACAATCAAAGCTACCCTTGAAGATGCTGAGGAGAAACAATTCACCGATCCTGTTCATGGCAAAGCTATCAAGGATTGGCTGCTTAAGCTTAAAGATGTTGCTTACGTCCTCGATGATATCTTGGACGAGTGTGCCACCAAGGCGCTGGAGTTGGAGTACAAAGGATCCAAGGGTGGACTACATGATAAGGTACAAAGCTCTTGCTTATGCTCTCTTCATCCAAAACAAATTTCTTTCCGTTACAAAATTGCTAAGAAAATGAAGAGCACCCGAGAGAGGTTAAATGAAATAGCTGCAGAAAGGAACAATTTTCATTTGACTAAGATAGTGAGAGAAAATAAAAGTGGAGTCCTTGATTGGCGTCAAACCACCTCAATCATTTCTCAACCTCAAGTCTATGGAAGAGAGAAAGATGAGGAAAGAATTGTAAGTTTTTTGGTTAACGATGCTTTTGGTTATGAGGATTTGTCCGTCTATCCAATTGTTGGTCTAGGTGGACTTGGAAAAACAACACTTGCCCAACTTATCTTCAATCATGAAAGGGTGGTCAAACACTTTGAGCCGAGAATTTGGGTTTGTGTTTCAGAAGATTTTAGTTTGAAGAGAATGACTAAAGCGATCATTCATGAGGCAACTAACAAGTCATGTGATGATTTGGAACTACAACCACTACAAAGAAGACTTCAAGATCTACTGCAAGGAAAAAGATTTTTGCTTGTCTTGGATGACGTGTGGGACGATAAACAAGAGAATTGGCAGAAGTTGAGATCTGTTTTGGCTTGTGGAGGAAAGGGTGCTTCTATTGTGATCACTACTCGTCTTGTGAAGGTAGCAGAAATCATGCAAACAATACGTCCACATGATATCGAAGCTATCTGACGAAGATTGTTGGGAATTGTTTAAACAAAATGCTTTTGGACCAAATGAGGTAGAACGGGAAGAGCTAGTGATGATAGGAAAGGAGATACTAAGGAAGTGTGGGGGAGTACCTCTTGCAGCAAAAGCACTAGGAAGTCTCTTGCGCTTTAAAAGAGAGGAAAATGAGTGGCGCTATATCAAGGAAAGCAAACTATGGAATTTACAAGATGAAGATAATGTCATGCCTGCATTGAGATTAAGTTACATGAATTTGCCAGTTAAACTGAGACAATGTTTTGCCTTCTGTGCAATATTTCCCAAAGATGACAGAATAAACAAGAAGTTACTAATTGAGCTATGGATGGCTAATGGCTTTATTTCATGCAATAAAATGTTGGACGAGGAAGATATCGGTAATGAGGTGTGGAATGAACTATACTGGAGATCATTTTTTCAAGATTTTGAGAGAGATGTATTTGGCGAAATTATAAGTTTCAAGATGCACGATCTTGTTCATGATCTCGCTCAGTCAATTTCAGAAGAGGTGTGTTGCATTACAAAAATCGATGACATGCCTAGTTCATTTGAAAGAATACGCCATCTCTCAATTGAAAAGAATATTCCAGCAAGTGAAGTTTCAATTTGGATGCGTAACATCAAATCACCTAGGACCTTCTACACAAGATCAGATGATTTGGCTGTATTCAATTTTCGATCTTTACATGTGCTTAAGGTGCCTTTATCTAAAGTGTCATTTTCAATTGGTCATTTGAAGAGTTTAAGGTATTTGGATATTTCTTGCAGTAAATTTGAAACTCTTCCAGAATCCATATGTAAGTTGTGGAATTTACAAAGTTTGAAGTTAGACAGTTGTGATTACCTCCGAAATTTGCCTAATAATTTGATACGCTTGAAAGCTCTACAACATCTATCCTTGAATAACTGCTATCGCCTATCAAGTTTACCTCCGAATATAGGGAAGATGATTTCACTGAAGACTTTGAGCATGTATGTAGTTGGCAAGGGAAGTGGGTTCCTTTTGGCAGAATTAGGACAATTAAATTTCAAAGTAGATCAGCTTCACATCATGCGCCTTGAGAGAGTGAAAAGTGTAGAAGATGCTAAAGAAGCCAACATGTTGAGTAAGCACGTGAACAATTTGTGGTTGGCATGGAATGAAGTGTCCCAATTGCAGGAAAATGTGGAACAGATTCTTGAAGTGCTTCAACCTAATACCCAACAACTTCAAGGATTGATTTTGGAAGGATATACAGGTTCCTATTTCCCAGAATGGATGTCTAGTCCTTCTTTAATACATATCCAGAGGTTAAGTCTCGTAAATTGCAAAAGTTGTTTTCACCTCCCACAATTGGAGAACCTACCTTCTCTAGAAGAACTATACTTGTACATTCGTGGATGTCGGAAGTTGATTTGTCTTCCGGCGAGCATGCAAAGCCTTACTGATCTGAAAAGATTGATTATTTATAATTGTCCTGAGTTGGAGAAAAGGTGTGAAAGGGAAACAGGTGAAGATTGGCCAAAAATATCTCACATTCAAAATCTTAAAGGTATGTTTTGATACTTTTATATTTATGGCTCATCTTAACGATGTTCCTTTTCTTCATCTATCATAGTATTGTATTGAACATTTGGTCAAGTGTTTTATTGATTCATTGTTGCCATTAACTTTAATTCCTGTGTTGTACTTTTTTTCCACAGTTGACTTTTTAAAAAACGTTTTGAGGGGATGAAGATTTGGGTTTCATTTCCATTGCGTACGTAGTTTATTTTTTCAGATCTAAAGAAAGGTGAAGTGCTTGTTGCTTTTTATTTCTTCAGTCATTAGTCATAGCACTATTTGTTTTAAAATTCGGTATTTTAAATTCTTCGGCTGAATACTACAAACAAATTGGGGCTTTTGCTTGGATACAAATATAGTTTTCTTCGACCAAATGATTGAGCTCAAGTTGTTAATTAGCTCCACCAAACGATGAATCACTTGAGATAACTCGAGTTTGATTTATCTAGGCTAAGCTATACTTATCTCACGGCCGAACTTTTGGAATCTCCAATATTTTCCTCTATAACCATTTGTCTTGCTTTAGAAGATATGTGATAATTAACTTGTGAAGATATGTTTTAAATAGTAAATACCAATTTTATTGACTTCAAATAGTCCTTGTTGACATGCAGTTTAATGTGATTTCATACGATTTTATCTCTAATGTGGAAAACAAATAAAATTGTATGAACTTAATAATTTTCCAAGACTAGGGACATTATCATTTATAATGTTTATATGGAGTTGAAAAACAAATTTGCACTGATAACTTAAAATCTGGGATAATTTTTTTGAACTGATTTGTAAAAAATGGATTTGAAAAATTCAAATTCAAAATTATCATGTAAATACTTTCGAAAAATAATTTAAAAAAACACCCAAATTTTATAAAAACAACATATATAAGTCTGTGTGTTTATGCTTAATGAACAACTGAACATTTGATGTGCTAATTGTCTTAAACTCTCGCGATTGCTGATAATCTTCTCATGACAATAGGTACTCCTCTGCAAGCACTTCTACTGGCCTTCATTCCTTCAACCACCTTTTGATTTGCAAGTGAAACCGCAAATTCAATCTATGTGAGGAAAAAATCATGAGAAATCTTGGAATATTGTGAACCTGTTACATCAATTAATTCCATCTTTGACAAGGGTCAGAAAATCCACTGGAACAACAATTCATATGCCAGCTATAACTCATGTGATAACAGACTCTACTGGAAAGGAGGAGCAGCCATAGAAAGTGAACAACGCGAATTGTAATATCTGCGGCAGCCAAATCATACAGGACCCTATTTGATCTTCCTAATTTCCTTATTAGGAAACATGATTCATTTGGGTCCTTAGCAAAAGAAATCAGAGAATTTTTCAGAAGATTGACAGATTAAAGCTCATGATGGTGCCCAATCTATTCTGCCAAGTGATCAAGTTGAGAAACCTTTTGATAGTGAATTCAAGTTTTCTTTATTTATACTTTTTCCTTTTCATTTATGAAGGTATATGGACACCTAAGCAGTAGACATGAATCAAAAATTAAAAAAAAGTGATATTTTAAGTTCAATATATAGCTAGAAAGATCATTTACAGAATGATCAGTGTCATATTGGAGGTTCTCACAAAGATGAGTCATTGAAAATTTGCAAAATCCCTGGGACGTTCTTTGGCAAGCGCAAAGAGCTCTACGGAGTCAGGCCTCCAATTTATGGGGGTCTCAATTATTTGGAGGGGTATGCGTATAATTGCTGGGATGTAGGATAATATTTTCTTTTGTTATGTAGATCAAAATCAAACACTTATTATTTGACAAAAATAAAGAGTAAATGGACAAGTTAGGCCGAACCCACGTATCCATCAACAAAACAAATTAAAATCAAAATAAGGCTTATTGTTAATTTGTAACATTGTTTAAACTTTCATTAATTATTTTTATTAGGGGTCATTTTTAATATATCTGCAATGATGGATGTTGAAGAACCAATGCATGCACTTTATTCGACAAATTGACAATGAAAATATCGGCTTCACTTTAGATGCCTATAAGGTTAATGTGAAACAATGGAACATTATACATAGTAATAAGAATATCAACAACAGGAATGATGCACAATCTATTTAACGTTAATCACATCAATAAACATATACACCTCTTGATTTGCATGTGCAACATCCAATTCATTCCGCAGGAGGACGAAATCAAGACAACTGAAAATACTGTGGCAGAATCCATCACATCTATTAACAGAAATTATTTTAAAGCAAGAATCAATACATGATGTCTAGTCACAAACTTCATTACCATGAACCATTCACTGATTTTCCAAATGACATGAGATTATTTAGTCTTTTCAGAACTTAAAATTTCAAATGGCAGCATCCCCATGATTGTGATAGTAAAACGACCTTTCGTTGTCCAGTGCAATCAGTTAAGCACGATGACAAGAGCTCCAGAATATAAAAAATAACCAACTATAACATAAGTGGTAGACATTCGGATTTTTTAACCTTCTGTTTGGAGTTCATCCTTGACCATTAAGCACGGAAAAACATCTCTTAAGAAATGTCAACATTACAAATCATACCGTGCACTGCAGTACCAGACACCGTATCGTTTCTGCTCAGTGTTTCACGACTGCTCTGCTGCACATTCTGAACCGATAACCATTCCGTAGGCATCACCTGAGCCGCAATGACAATCTGATACGCTGATGACGCCTTCTGATTCAACACATTTTTGGCTTCTGCTATGCCAACTACTTCATATTAGCGACAGAACCTTACTAACCACGTCCTCTGTCTCTTGCGGTACCAAAACAATCCTGAATCACTTGTGACCGACCCGTCATTTCCCAACAATCAGCGCTTTCTTGACATATAAAAAGAATGTGCCAATCGGAATTCTCAGTCCCTGCGCAAAGGGGACATTCTGACGACATAGAACATGACGTACGTTTAGCTTATCCCAAATCGGGAGACAACCTCGATGAAATCTCGAAATTAAATCTCTCCACACACCACCAAAATCACCCGGAACCTTGCGTCTTCCGCCTTTGTCGACATGCACATAATACCCAGACCTCAGTGTATAAACACCATTCCTCTCTTTCTTCAATATAAGGCTGTCATTTTGCTCTTCCACAATTAAGGGGATATATAGGATTTGATTACTAATACACAAGGAAGATAGGACAGTATATTGTTTTCATCCCACTTTCTCTCCCCTTACACCATTAAATCATGTACAACCATATCAAATACTTCTTGCTTTTGAGAAGATTGCATCAAACTTGACTGTATTGACCTCAAAGAAGGATGTTGCATGACTCTTACTTTCTTACCATCCCCTATACACCATCTACAACCATTCAAAAGAATATTACGCGACGTCCAAAGACTACGCAGAAAATAACTAGGATTATGACCGAGTTTGGAATCAAGAAAGGATGAATGTGGAAAATACCTTGCCTTCAAAACTCTAGCTACCAAGCTCTCCGGTTTGCACATGATATTCCAAAAGTGAAAATTAAGAGGCCAAAATGAAACTTTAAAACAACTTTAGGGATCAAAAGTGTAATTTAACCTTATTTTAGATCCATCCCTGAGCATAACCAACAAAATGTTACAAATTTAAAGAATTAAGTTGTTCATTTCACTTGCATACATTGTATCTCTTCCTCATTCCCTATCAATCAATATGAAACCCCCATTATTGTCAGCTATGTCCCAATTTTGATTTAAACTTGCTTCAAAAATCATGAGCTTTTTCAGGTAGTTGATGAACAATTATGTGCAGCTTGCAGAAATTGGCATTCATGTAAGTCTTGAGAATGTGTCTATTTAAATATGATCGTTTTAAAAAAGATATATGTGTGAAGAGATATTTTTTTAAAGGAAGAAAAAATGAAAAGTGAAAAGTAAAGGCATGCAAGTGATGCAACCCTTCATTGTCTTCAAAATCCTTGTAACTATAATCTTAGTTCTACCACTGCCTGTTAGTTCGTAATTATAAATGTATTTTCAATGGCATGCGTCAAATCTGACCAAATAAAAAGACACATTCACAACATGTTCAAATAAAAGTACACAAAAGATGAGTCAAATGACCGTAACAATACATCATAATGACAGGCTCCCGTACAAATATGTTCTTGTGCACATGTGCGTAAAATTTATTAAATATGAAGCAAAATTATTCGAAAAAGGCTAATAACCTAATACCTTTTCATCAGCTTCAAAGTGTCCCAATTTCGATAAATTCCCAGTAGTAACTATCTCCTGAATCTGAACACAGTAAAACACAGTTATTCTTTTCTTTGCCTATTATCTGACTCAAACAAATTACAAAGTAGTAAGATTGGGAGAGGCACAAATCACAAATGTCTTATTGAGGACCAAATTCAGATTTTTGCATTAACAATGACGAGTCATTCCTTTACAATGAATAAAATCTATTTTGAAAACCTGATAGAAAAATGATATTACTTGGTGTTGGACTTGAGCACCGCATGATACCTAATTACTGATTTATTATAGTATTGCAGATAAGAGAGAATAAGAAGAGTAATTGAATATTAGAACCAAACCACTTAAGTAACCCTCCTTAAAATCTAATTGCCTATGGGACTTGCAGCTAAGAGAAAACCTCTTCGTAGCTGCCTTCTACAATATTTCATTCACACTTTTCTTGGCCAACCAGTCGGTTGTTAGCCCTTTGTGAAACGCAGGCAACTAGCTTTGATACGCACCCAAGCACTTAGGACATGTAGCCTAGGAAGATCTAATAGGAGAGAAGAACAATAAAACTATTGGCAACTATTCTGAAATTAAAGATAAAAATTGTCATTCAAACATCCAGTAGATAAACAATGTAAGAAGAAAGCAGCAACAAAGTCCAGACAAAATGTCTACTCATAGAATTCACATACATGGTCCTTCATTGATTTTCCAATTGACTGAAGATTTTTTATCTGGTCCGCACTTTCAATTTTAAATGACAACTTGTCAAACACTGAAATGGCCTTGTAATAGCCAAAGGATCTCTGGTCATCACCTAGTGCTTCCAAACATCATTAGCACAATAAACGAGCTTTAGAATAACCAAAATGAAAAGGCAAAATACCAGCAATCTGTAGGAGTTGTATGAGCCTTATACCTCTATATATGTTCACATGTTTCCCAAATATCTCTGTAATGTTCATAAACATTATGTTTAGATCAGGTGGACAGTACGGCAAGGACGACTGCAGTGAGCTCACCATGATAGATAAACAATATTTCATAAATGCATTATGCTTGTGCTCCAAAGCCATTTGCATTAATTTCCCTCCAATCTATTATATATAAACTAACATAATTAGACATCACTAGTTTTTGAGAAAAGAATGGAATTTTTTGTCAAAAGTTTATGCTATTCAGAGGAGCCAGAAGAAAGTTTTGGATGAAAATATTTAAAGCAAATAATCATCAATTGTCGTTCTTGTTGATGAAAGTGGTGTGTTATTTTAAGAAGAATGGGGTAATGATCTGATGTCGGTGCCACAAGATTTTTAAGATTAGCATGAGGAAATAAATTAAACCAGGCATTATTTGCAAGTGCTCTATCTAACCTTTCTTCTAGTGCTCGAGGCGTACCTAAACTCTTGAACAAAGTAAATGGATACCCCTCAACCGGGACATCTGACAAACCTGAATCAAGAATAGCCTGACAGAAACCATTTATCAACCACTGAGGTCTAGGAGTGCGACCTCTTTTCTCGCTGTCATCCATAGTCATTGAAGTCGCCAAAAATACACCAAGGACCTGCATTATGACCAGACAAATGACAAAGAAAATCCCACGCAGCACGTCTATGTTCTCCATTGGGGCACCCATAGTATCCGGTGAGTCTCCATAAAACAAGAACAGCATCAGAAATTGCAACAGTAATGTGGTTAGTGAAATAAAGCAATACCACCGCTTCTTCCGGTGCAATCAACAGAAAAACAAGAATCAAAACCAAGCATGTAACGAAGAGCTTCAATTTTATTTCAGTGGACTAGAGTCTCACATAGGAAGAGTAGGTCCGGATTGAAGTGCCAAACTAGGTATTTCGAATCAGGAATTGCGCTCGGGCTACCTAAACCCCGGCAATTCCATCCTAAAAGACTCGTTTATCGCGGCAGGCCAAATTTTCAGGAGCTGCCGATACAATTTGTTCATCATACAAAGGATTAGTAACTACATTCATTACAATGTCCCCCCTTCACTAACAACAACACCTAAATTATTCCCAAAAAACCCCTCAGCAGCAAAAGCTTCCTCCGAAACATTCTGAGACGTTTCCACCTTGAGTACCAGCAGCCAACTCTCTCTTCCTTTTGTTTAATTCTGTACCCGAAGTAGCATCGCCACCATCGTGTCCACCCCCATTAGTGTCTGAACCATCAGAAGCCACAAGCAGGCCGAACCTGATTTCCTCCCCCATATGAAATACTGGCCGAGCTAGGAGGCAGCATAGGAGTAGAAATCAGAGAGGTCGGGCCTTACTAGTTACTATTCTTAGTCAGAGCATTGTGATGAACAGATATTTTCTCACCTGTCATTTTCATTTGGTTGTTCCACAAAACTTCCATAAAGAAGAAAAGCAAAAACTTCAACATTTTTTTTAGCCAAATGCCATATGCGAATATAACAGGTAAGTTTTAAGTTTTTTATTTTTTTTTTATTATTTTATAAATTGGTCCTTTTAGTCATATATTATATGTAATATTATTCTTTTTATTATCATCAAACTCGATTAAAAAGTGTTTATATGAACATTTAATGTTAAATTTTAATGTCCAAATTCTTCGCTCTCAAAACTAGCGACCATAAGTATTACTGATGAACTATTTATCAATAAAATTAAGTTTGAATTCAAAAACAAGAAGCAAATGTGTGTAGGTAATCATGTTTGATGTCGTAAGCACTTTTCGACCTACCGCCTAAATGTTAAGTGGTTCATAAACATTTTTTATCGAAGTTGGCTGAAAAAATGGGATAACACTGTAAATTTTTTATAATTTAAAGGACCAATTTGTAACAAAAAAAAACTTAAATGATCAATTGGTAACAAAAAATCTGAAAAGACTAATTTGTGATAAACATCTAATTTGACCTTTTTTAGTATTGATAAGTTAATTTTGAACGGATATCGAGGAGTTGTACCAGTGACTTTCACAGCGATTAACTACTCTCTTCATTCTTAAATATTTCATCTGTTCCACTTTATATGTCATTCTAGCAAATACACATGGATTAAGAAATGTAGTTAATGTTGTATAGAAAAGAGTAATTGTGAGTTATTTTACAAAAATATCCTTCATTAATGGCATAAAAAACATAAATTAAAGGAATTGTAAAAAAATAAAATAGTAAATAGTAAAGGGCATAATAGAAAAATATGCATTAATGATTCCTTAATATTATAAAGTGACATATAATTTTGAACGGATGAAGTATATATCACAATCAATCATTTCACACATGTCAATGCACAATTTTGATCAATAATATTGCTTAATTATTTATGCTATAAAAATGTGATATTTTAAAAAAAATACAATTGAGTCAGATCAAACATCTTATATGGTTTTGCAATGCTTCCCAATCTTACAATGTTACAAGTGCCTATCATTTATTGAATTCGACACTTAATGTCAGGGAGGCGGATCATCCGGAATCAATTTGAAATAAGGAGGTCCCTCTCAAAGTCAGTTTGTTTGCTTGGCGTCGTTTTCAAAATTGGTTACCAACAATGGACTACTTATCAAGGAGACACATTCTTCGACATAACGCCCAACCTTGTGTGGGTGGGTGCGGTTCTATGGAAGACCTTGATCACTTATTCTTGTCTTGTGACTATTTTTGGAAAATATGGGATGACATTTTGCATTATCTTGGCTTTATAATGGTTCAACAAATGCAAGTAGCACATCATTTTTACCAATTTGGAACTTTAGCCAGCTTTTCTAAAAGTGTCCGCTTAGTTTTTAATCTAATGTCTCTCTTGAGTGTAGATTAGAATTCGTAAAACTGCAGTGAAGATTGTTTTTATCTCACCAAACATTTGCATCTGGTGTTTCCACGAAATTTCTGTATAGAAGAAAAAGTAGAAACTTCAGCTACTATTAATTAAAAATCAAGACAGCATTATTGACTTGACGCAAAACTTCAAACAATTCATCCTTTCATCTTCTGTTGGTTGTTTCCACGAAAGAAGAATAAGCAAACACTTGAGCAACTTGAAGCAAAACTCCAAAAACAATTCATTATTAGTGGACGCAAAACAATTTTCTACCATATATACCAGTTCTTATTGTTATTCCTTGATACTGCCACACTTGAGCAACTTGAAGCAAAACTCCAAAAATAATTCATTATTAGTCGACACAAAACATTTTTCTACCATATATACCAATCCTTATTGTTAATCCTTATATATTTTCATTTGGTTGTTTCCACCAAACTTCCATGAAGAAAAAGAAAAAACTTCAGGATTATTAGTCGTGGGACCATTGTTGGCTGGATACACTTAGCTGCACTTTGAATTATTTTCTCACGTGTCATTTTCATTTGGTTATTTCCACGAAAGAAGAAACAGCACAACTTTAGCAACTTGAGGCAAGACTCCAATCGAGAATAATGCATTATTAGTGGACGCAAAACATTTTACTACCATATATACCAAATTTTTATTGTTAATCCTTGATACTATCACACTTCATTTCTCAGACATACAAACAAACAAACCTATCCCTTCATTTTCCGATTGAGTTACAACCTTAGAAGATGGCTGAAGCTGTGCTTGAAGTTGTCCTTGACAATTTGAGCTCACTCATTCAGAAAGAGATTGGTCTATTTCTTGGTTTCGAAAAAGACTTCGAAAGTCTGAAAAGCTTGTTCACTACAATCAAGGCTACTCTTGAAGATGCTGAGGAGAAACAATTCACTGACAAAGCTATCAAGGATTGGCTTCTTAAGCTTAAAGATGCTGCTTATGTGCTCGATGACATCTTGAACGAGTGTGCTACCAATGTACTGGAGTTGGAGTACAAAAGATCCAAGGGTGGACTACCTGATAAGGTACAAAGCTCTTGCTTATCCTCTCTTCATCCAAAACAAGTTGCTTTCCGTTACAAAATTACTAAGAAAATGAAGAGCATACGAGAGAGGTTAGATGAAATAGCTGCAGAAAGAACCAAATTTCATTTGACCGAGATAGTCAGAGAGAAGAGAGGTGGAGTCCTTGACTGGCGCCAAACAACCTCAATCATTTCTCAACCTCAAGTCTATGGAAGAGATGAAGATAGGAATAAAATTGTAGATTTTTTGGTTGAGGAAGCTGTTGGTTTTGAGGATTTATCCGTCTATCCAATTGTGGGTCTAGGCGGACTTGGAAAGACAGCACTTGCCCAACTTATCTTCAATCATGAAAGGGTGGTCAAACACTTTGAGCCGAAAATTTGGGTTTGTGTTTCAGAAGATTTTAGTTTGAAGAGAATGATTAAAGCGATCATTCATGAGGCAACTAACAAGAAATGTGATGATTTGGAACTACAACCACTACAAAGAAAACTTCAAGATCTACTGCAAGGAAAAAGATTTTTGCTTGTCTTGGATGACGTGTGGGACGATAAACAAGAGAATTGGCAGAAGTTGAGATCTGTTTTGGCTTGTGGAGGAAAGGGTGCTTCCATTGTGGTCACTACTCGTCTTGCGAAGGTAGCAGAAATCATGCAAACAATACGTCCACATGATATATCGAAGCTATCTGACAAAGATTGTTGGGAATTGTTTAAACAAAATGCTTTTGGACCAAATGAGGTAGAACGGAAAGAGCTAGTGGTGATAGGAAAGGAAATACTAAGGAAGTGTGGGGGAGTACCTCTTGCAGCAAAAGCACTAGGAAGTCTCTTGCGCTTTAAAAGAGAGGAAAAGGAGTGGCGCTATATCAAGGAAAGTGAACTATGGAATTTACAAGATGAAGATAATGTCATGCCTGCATTGAGATTAAGTTACTTGAATTTGCCAATTAAACTGAGGCAATGTTTTGTCTTCTGTGCATTATTTCGCAAAGGTGAAAGAATAAGCAAGCAGTTAGTAATTGAGCTTTGGATGGCTAATGGCTTTATTTTGTCCAATAAAATATTGAACGAGGAAGATATTGGTAATGAGGTGTGGAATGAACTATACTGGAGATCATTTTTTCAAGATTTTGAGAGAGATGTATTTGGCGAAATTATAAGTTTCAAGATCCACGATCTTGTTCATGATCTCGCTCAATCAATTTCAGAAGAGGTGTGTTGCATTACAGAAAATGATGACATGCCTGACAGATTAGAAAGAATCCGTCATCTCTCAGTTAACAAGAACATTTCAGCTAGTGTAGATTCAATTTGGATGCGTAACGTCAAATCACTGAGGACCTACACTAGATCATATCATTATGATGTGTATTATTCTCCATTCAAGGTATTCGAATTTCGTTCTTTACATGTGCTTACGGTGACTTTATCTGATGTGCCGTCTTCAATCGGTCATCTGAAGTGTTTAAGTTACTTGGATCTTTCTTGCGGTTCATTTGAAACACTTCCTGAATCCATATGTAAGTTGTGGAATTTACAAAATTTAAAATTAGATACTTGTTTGATGCTCATAAAATTGCCTAAAAATCTGATACGCTTGAAAGCTCTTCAACATCTATCCTTATATAACTGCTTGGACCTATCAAGTTTACCTCCCAATATAGGGAAGATGACTTCACTAAAGACTTTGAGCATGTATGTAGTTGGCAAGGGAAGTGGGTACCTTTTGTCAGAATTAGGACAATTAAATTTTAAAGTAGATAAGCTTGACATCACGAACCTTGAGAGAGTGGAAAGTGTAAAAGATGCTAAAGAAGCCAACATGTTGAGTAAGCATGTGAACTGTTTGCGGTTGAGGTGGGAGAGCAATATAGTCTCCCTATTGCAAGAAAATGTGGAGCAGATTCTTGAAGTGCTCCAACCTTATCCCCAACAGCTTCAAGAATTGTGGGTGGAAGGATATACAGGTTCCCGTTTCCCAGAATGGATGTCTAGTCCTTCTTTAACACATTTACGGGAGTTAACTCTTGACGATTGCAAAAGTTGTTTACGCCTCCCACAATTGGGAAACCTACCTTCTCTTAAGGAATTGACGATTTGGGGATGCTCACAAATAGAAGGTTTGGATGAGGCTTTACAACATTTGGCTGCCCTTCAATACTTAGAGTTAGAGGATTTTCCTAATCTGACATCCTTACCAGCATTAGGAAACCTTAGTTCGCTTCAACATCTATCAATTCGAGTATGTCCGAAGTTGATTTGTCTTCCGGCGAGCATTCAAAGCCTTACTAATCTGAAAAGTTTGAAGATTTATAACTGTCCTGAGTTGGAGAAACGGTGTAATAGAGAAACAGGTGAGGATTGGCCAAAAATATCTCACATTCAAGATCTTTCAGGTATGTTTTGGAACTCTCGCCCTTTCTTAATACATTTTGACACTTCGATTTATTATATTGTACATCTTTCATTTTAGATTTTTTCTACCAACACCCAAAAATATCCAGTTACACTCAAATGTGTTTAAAATTTAATCTTAATACCAAAAGTATCCTTATTTAAAATTATACGTTTAACGTATGTTAGAACTTACTTAGTTCACGTGTTAATCTCTGAAATCTGCAATTCATTAATCCTTGTGTGCTCTCATGGATGAAATTGAAATATTCTTTGTGTTAATTAAACTTGTTTTGTTAATTATGTCAGTTTGGAACTTTCCGGGTACCATTGTGTGAGCTGATACCAAGGAAAATTCATAGAGGCCCTTTGTAGGCTGGGTCTTGTTGCAGAGAGAATCATCGCCATCACCGAGCACATTGATGATGAACAATACATTGAGAATCACATGGGTGAGAGGTTCAGCGAGAGGAAATTGGGGAAAAATGTGAGTGTTACTTTCAAAACAGGGTTATTTTTGTCTTGTTAGAGTGTAGTCAATTTTTTAAGAGGCGTGACTAGAAAAATTCTTCATTTTATTGTAGAAGTATTTTGTAAAGTGCTTGTTGCTTTCTATTTTTTTCATTCATTACTTGTAGCATTATTTGGTTTACAAATTCGGTAGTTTAAATTCTTTGGCTGAATAGTACCAATAAATTGGGGCTTTTGCTCGGATACAAACCTAGTTTTCTTCAATCGAATAATTGGCTCAAGTTAATATTTGCAAGATAACTGTTGGGAAATTATACCCTACACCCCTACGTTTATACCTTTACCCATACATTTCACATGAGCTAACTATTTTATCCTTATATATAAATTTAAAAACCTCATTATTTTTTTCTCACAAAAAACATTCAATTCATTCGGCTCTGTAGAGAAGAGCAAAACCAGAAAACAGTTTATGCTTTTCCGATGTGCCTTCTCTGCCAAAAATCATCAAGAATCTCTGTCGGTTTCTGTATGGTTACCGGAAAACGCATAGCAGCCTTTTCCGATTCCGATCGTTATAAAAATAATTCAAAATCTCGACGATTCCGGTTCTGATCTATAAGTCTGTAACAATTATTCTTAGCAATTTAAAAGAAAATCAGAAACTTTTTGACAGTTTTTCTATGATTTTGATATAATTATAATAAATATTGAGAAATACAATAACAAATTGTGACGATTTTTATTGGAAACCTTTTTGACAGTTTTACTATCATTATAACACAACTAGACTCTAACCCGTGCGATGCACGGGTTTTTGTAGAGTTTCACATATAAAATATCAAATTGGCTATATTATTAATCCTAGAGTTACAAATTAACAACGTTTAGTTTGCATCAACAAAAATTAATATGAAAATCAACAAAAATGAATATGGAGTCAAAGTCATTACTTTGCCAAAACAAAGTAATGTTATAGTCTACTATAGTGATTTTTGCAAATA
>Ga0315913_1002568_pt1 | contig 21431 bp, 18 predicted proteins | sample MpolsnodulesMG_FD_207736 | JGI IMG/M metagenome (GOLD analysis project Ga0315913, IMG submission 207736) | Medicago polymorpha root nodule microbial communities from Los Angeles, California, United States - small nodules | ecosystem: Host-associated > Plants > Roots > Nodule | place: USA... | reverse complement strand
ATATATATATATATATATATATATATATATATTTTGCATTTTCATATTGTAACAAACTATATTTATTTTTTTAAATGACACCAACAATATAGATAATATAAATAAATTCTTACTTTTTTGAATGACACCAATAATATAACATGTTTATAAGCAAATTTATTTAAGGATATAATTCGAAGTGAAAAGGTCACCTTAAAATCATGTGTTTATTTTATATATAGTATAGATATATAATAAATTCTCAATTTCCACCAAAACCACAATGAGTCATTAGGTTTTTCAAACTAGATCATTGCCACAAGTGGTATGGCGTTAGTCGCCACAATTAGGTCTTACTTAAATATTTGATTTTGAGGTTGTTCTTATATTCAAAATTCAAACTTCGTCGATTTGCTCCATCGTCAAATTATTGATTTCAAATGCAATTTGATTTGCGTCGTTGATTCTATGCAGCAATTTGCTAAATTGATACAAAATTAGTAATTTGCTAAATTGATGCAAAATTATGAACTTTTAATTCAATAGTGGACTTTTCATATCACATTTTTAATAGTTTGACTCGTACTTATTTACCATCCAATTCAAGGTTTTCTTAAACCTTTGTACAACAACTGTTTGGATAAAATGTATATGAAATAGGAAGGACATTGTCAAATTATGTAGGTTCTATTTGTATGGTAGTCTAAAATGTTGCCACGTAGAGCATTGTTTCAATTATAGGTGACAATTTAGAAATAGAAAGGAGAGGATGGTAAAAACCAATTGAAAATAAACTATATAAATATAACATAAATATAAAATCTTCTGTTTTTGTAATTCGCTTCTTACTTTCATTTCTATTTCGGTGAATGTTTATTATACTTCCTATAATTATATGTTGAAGTTTGTATGCTGGGATATTTTTGGGTACATAAAAACAATGATAAACAACTTGTTTACTTAATTCTTTATTTATTTTATGATTTGATGTTGCTTTACAAATAGAAATAGGGCAAAAAAATTATAGTAGTAGGGCAAATAAATTAGGAACTTGAGTAGAGAATTCACATCAAAATGCCCAAAAAGCAAGGCAAAACAAATTAGAAAATTGTTGTATACACATGTTATTAGACTGAAAAACACATATCAAAGACGAAAATACCCCTCAATAGTTAACTGTCGAGGAAAATAGAACCGGCGGCAGTTAACTATCGAGGAAAACTTCGGCAGTTAACTACCGTCGTTTCCATCAGCAATTAACTGTCGATGCGTCCTGAACATATTCAGAAACAGAAACATCAGTTTTCATTTCAGTTTCAAACACCAAAACTTCTCCAATTCCATCAATTCCTTCAATTCGTTTTTTGAGCAAAATCAAGTGAATCATCTTCATTTAATCACATGTAAGTACCTTAATTCATTTTTAATCATAATGTTAGTTTGTGTTTTTTTTGAAATATTTGAGTAGTTTGCATGTGGTTAGGGTTGATGTAGGAATTGAAATTTTGATTATTGTATGTAGTTTATAAATGAATGTAGTTGCTTTAATTGATGTTTGAATGATGTTAGAGTATAATGTGGTTTTGAATGGTTGCAAAAGAAAACATTTTGAGTATGTTTGATACTTTGCACACAAAGTGTTTGATAAAATGCCCCAATGAGAATTAAATTGATTATTGAGTTAGTTTAGGTTATGGAAATGATGTTAATTGTAGTTTGATAAAGTGTATATTGAATTAGGTTGAATGTGGTTTTGATTTTCACCAAATGTGAATGTTTATGTTTAGTTGAAGTTATGTTTAGGTTGAATGTGTTTGATAATGCGTATGATTATTTACGTTTGAATGTGAATGATAATGTGTTTGATAATGTTTAGGTTGAATGTGAATGTTTTATAAAGTGGTTGAATGTGAAAGTTTAAGTTATGTTTAGGTTTAATGTGTTTGATAAAGTGGTTGAATGTATAAGTTGAATGATTGATGGTAGGCGTGCGATGACACAAAGCGCGAGGCAGGAGAGGCAAAGCGGGCACATCCCAAAGAGGGGAAGAGGTAAAGGGAGGGCAGATGGTTCAGGGACTTCTCAGGCTACACAACCTGAATAGTCACAGGTAGTTGACCCGACCCAGGTGGAGTACCTGAATTTTCAGGATGAGATACACCACGATGCCACTGATGGTGGGTATGACCAGCAGCATATACCAGACCAGGATGACATTGCAGCATCTGCAGCCCCAACGACATTACCTTTGCAACCTCCCTTTCCCGGAGGACTGGAAGATACATCTCTACTGTAAAATTTTCATGTAATCATGGGGTTAAGATTTCGAATCTCCGACGTCCAAACGATAATGTAGAATGGTTTTGGGGTCTGCTTAGGGAGAGCAGTCTACATGATTTGGTTTATCTGGGCTACGTCGATGTGCCTCATGCTTTGCTGATGACTTTATGCAAGAGGTGGCATACCGAAACCAACAATTTTCACATGGCCTTGGGGGAGATGGCCGTTACGTTGGATGATGTCGCATGTCTTATGCATCTTCCGATTGAAGGGTGGATGTTGAGTCATCCGAAGAAGATGTCTCAGACTTAGGGAGCGGAACTGATGGTGAGGCACTTAGGTGTGTCGCGGGCGGATGCAGTGAAAAATTGCGGTGAAGAGCATGGTAGTTACATTAGTTATAAGACGTTGAGGGAGTATTATTCGAGCTACCTTGATACTGCTACCAGATTGGCGGATCCAAAGGATCCAGGGGATCTAGAGGAGATGGGAGGGTTATGACTGCTTGTGTGAAGTGTTATCTCTTTTATCTTGTTGGATTCTTGTTGTTTGGTGATAAAAGCAACAAACACATCGAGTTGGTCTATCTGACGACCATGGAGGATGGCTACGTGGGGATGCGTAATTATTCTTGGGGAGGGATAACATTGGCATACCTATACCACTGTTTTGTTGATGCCTCTTTGCTTGGAGACAGAGCTCTTAGGGGAAGCGTGACACTGCTCACTGTAAGAAACTGTCACATTTGAACCTTAACTTTTATTTTTTTTTGTTATATTATTCGTGCGTAATAACTAATAAATGTGATTTGTTTGGTTTGTGCAGGGATAGTTTTTGGCGCATTTTCCTGACTTTTTCAATGTTGATCCAAATCCCAACTATATTGAAAACTGTAACACCCCGTTTTCCCAACAATGTAAATAATACACATAAATCAGAGTATTCAACGTAAAACGGAATGCCACACTACGTTTAAAATATAAATAGAGTAAAGTTACTATTTATTAAAACAACCTTGTCAAAATTCAACTACGTCGCAGCGGAAAATTAGTTTCTTAATTCAACAACCTTGGCACTACGGCCTCAACTTAAACAACTTAATCAAAATATTAACTCAAAGGGTTCAACAACATAGTTCATAAATAATACGCAACAATGGAAAACATAACAAAATCCTCATCCCGTTACGTATCAGAGCGACCCTAAGACGACGCACAAGAGTCAACTCACATCAGTAGCTATTCCTGGTAATCTGCACGTTACCCACGTAGAGGCAACATTCAAACAGAAGGGGTGAGATTTCACATTCAATAATAATAAGCATATAATTCATCAACGGAATCTAACAATATAAATAACAACTAACAACAACAATATCTCACATATGCTTTAGTTATTTCTGCTTGATATTTAAGACAACGACAACAACTAATCAACTCGACAACGACGACGACAACTCAACATCAACGACAATGCAACGACACAACAACAACTAAACTATGCAGTATGCATGTGGTACCAATCAACGTGTTAGAGCATAGGCTCTCAATTCAACGTGTAGGGCATAGGCTCTTAAAATCAACGTGTGGAGGAGCAACTCCTAAATCAACGTGTGGAGCATCAACTCCTAAACCAACATGTAGAGCATAGGCTCTCAAGTCAACGTGGTATGAATGATTAACATTCAACAGGGTATAAGCCCCCAACTTTATATGAGTATGCATGGACTCAACAACTTATTTAACAACAACGTACAACGTTAACGACATTGACAACATCAACGACAACGACTTCAACAACAACAACGACGACTCCAACAACATAATTCCATAATATTCAACATTTATGAGTAACATCACGTAACATCATATTAGTCAACATATGCATTCATTTAGTAATTCATCAATATATATACATCATATAATAATTCATCCGTCAAAGTTATTCATGACAAACCAAATTAGACTCATCACAACATAGGTTAAATACTCTTAGACACCTTAACTGATCTCACAGTACACAAGCTTGAAGTCTGGGAACAGTCCATGAGTTTTGGGTTGATTTAGAAATAGTTATGCGGAATTTTCATAAAATTGCATTAAGACCTCCTTGGACTATTTTCAACCTAACTCAAAAACCAAAAATCGTTTTCACGTCAAACCAAAGCCATTGGAAAGCGAACAGAATTATCTAAAACTTTCATGTTTACACCAAAAGCTAATTCAAAACAAAAACGTGTGAAAAAGACGCAAGAACATGAAAAAAGTGCCTGCTACTGAACAACACGCCTCGCGGGTTGGCTTACTCGCCGTGGCGGACAAGCTCACTCGTCGTAGCGAGCAGGAGGCGAGCAAACACTGCTCTCTGTCACACATCGTTCGCCATGGCGAACAGATTTCTCGCTGTGGTGAGTTATGATAGTCTTCTGTCGGGAAGTGCGATTTTTCACCCCAAAAACCCGATTTCCATCAACTCCAATCCCAAATTTGATAGGGAACTCAACCTATGATTATTCTACAACCTGAACCTCAATTATACATGATTTCTACGGACTTTCTACACTCTTAACAACCAAATTCTACATGTTCTACAATCAATTCTAATTTCAAACCCTAATTCTCAAACTCACCAACAACAACAAAACTACATGCTAAATTCAGTTTCAGAATTACATAATCTAAGATTAGAGAATGTTAGTCCCACCCTTACCTTAGATTAGATGATCACAAGAATCTACTGGTTCTCCCTTCTCTTGGTTCTCTTCTCCTCTTGGTTCTCTTCTTTCTCCCAAAGACTATGTCCAAACCTAATTTTATCTGGCTATCTTGTTTTTATATCTCAACTGATTTCTACTTAACTCCACGTATTTCTAGTTAATTCTAATTCAACCCCTCTCAAGTCTTATTATATTAATTCCAACTCATCCTACTAAATAATAAAATAAAGCCACTTAATAAAATATTAATACACAACATGTCATAAATCAACATAAATCGACATAAATCATATAAGTCATATAAATGACTCTCAACTCAACCAAAATAATCAGATAAATAAATAGGGCGTTACAAAAACTATCTGGTTGCAACGAAGTGGACGTTACAGAAGGGTCATGGAGAGGGGGTGACGTATCGATCATTGCTTGATCATTTGCAATTTGATGACGTATGTTGCAAGCCGTACGAAGAGCACAGGGAGATCTAGGGTTTTGGGGAGATTTTCTGGTATTCAGGCTGGGTGATGTGCATTGTTGTTAGGGTGTACCGTCACTTGCCCGAGAGTTTTGTGGCAGTACGGATACGTCCAAACCGTCCCTAGACATCCGACGGATGTTGTAGAGCTGCGACCACCTCAGATTGTGCAAGCATTCCTTGACTTCCGCACTCACACGCTTAAGGAGCCCGATTGGGGTGAGCCGGAAGGAGAGGAGACATGGCGGATGAGGGATGGCTATGTGTTATGGTACACTAGGGTGTCTCACTCTCAGATTTTGCCACCTCTTCCAGGAGATCTTCCGAGGCCAGCAAATGAAGGGTAGATCATTGCATAGCAGTGGGAGCGATACGAGTCGAGAAACTCACCTGATACTTATGACATGGTTAGTGGCGCTGTTGCCTACGCTAATGCGCATATGGGTTAGGAGGAGGTCATGAACCCTCAACAATGGTTTCAGGCAATGACCCATGTTAGGGAGCAGATCGCATCGATATTGACCTGGAGGCGACTACAGCAGCATCAGCATGACCAGGACCAGGAGTAGGATTAGTTGTAGTTGTTGTTTAGGACTTGTTTTTTTTACGTTTCGTATATTTATGACATTAGTTCGTGTGTTTGTATATTGATGACATCTTCTCGTACATGGGCTTTAACTATGTTGGTACTTTTATAACGTATTGTAAGTTTAATGTTCATGTGATATATGGTCTCATATTTTGACTTGTTTGTGTCGAATATTGATGATTCCGCAAAAATACAATGTTGAAACAGGTTAGCGAGCAGGTTTGCGATTCAGGCTGAATTATATGTCAAATCACATCCGAGCAGGTTTATGTTATGTGTTAAAACACATAACATGTCTAGAAGCAAGTGCTTCTGCCATTTCAGGAAAAAGGAAACACATAACGCATCGGCAGTTAACTGCCGAGGAAAAAGGGAACCGGCGGCTGTTAACTGTCGAGGAAATTGAAAACGTCGACAGTTAACTGCCGAGGAGCATTACAGTCTTTTATATGTGTGTTTCAGCCTTCTTATATGTGTGAACAACAATTTTCAACAAATTAGAAACTTGAATAAAGAATTCATAACAACGTGAGATAAAGAATTAGCCCACGGTAGGATTATTATTGAAAATTGATGTTCTAACATCCAAAGCTTCCTAATAACACATGGAAATGAACAAAAACACCCCAGTGGTAGTTAACTATCGTTGTGTAGAACTAAAAAATCCGGCGGTAGTTAACTACCGCTGGGTTTTTTTTGTCATTTCCATGTGTTATTAGGAAGTTTGGGCCGTAAAAACAACAACAGTCATATTTATTTACTCATATCATTCTCACACCAAACACAGGGAATGAAAGAAATACTTTTCAAGTAACAAATCAAATCTTTACATTGAAATTGAAAAATTATTGCATATCAAGAAAATTACGCAGTATTCCAAAATTCTCTAGTCCACATGATAGAAAACATCAGCTAAAAAATTTCACCTTTCATAGCACATCAAATTGCATTTCCATTGAGGCAACATTACAATCAAGGATCTAAAACATTGTTGCTATTTCAACAAGTGTATAACAGCCATTTAAATTCCAAATTCAATTTGTACCTGAAACAAAGTGTGCAGCAGTTATACTAAAACATTCAATTTGACATTCCCTAAAAAGCCCACATGATGAATATGATAAAGCAGCAAGTGAAGATAATGAAGATGAAAGTTTAACCATTCCAGTCTTCACATAGGTTTCCTGAGTCTCAGTTTTTTTCTCAGCTGCATTCAGAAACCCAAATTGTCAAGAGAGAGTACGACGAGTGTCAATGTCATCTTCGGAGAACAGCCATAATGGAGAGAAGATAGCTATCACCATTTGTTATGCAAATCGGTGTTATGAGCAGAGTATTAATTCGTCAACTCTGGAATTCGATTTAGGTCCTTAAACAAACTTTCCTTGCTATGCATCAATTGATGCTTGTTATTTATCTATTGCAAAACTAGTGTGCTTTAACTTTAAATTAAGTAAGATTTTAGACAAATCCTTTATTTCTTTCTTTTTTTGGTGTCAAATTATTCTTTCATATTTAAAAACCTCAACCATATGTATCAACTTCCATTTTTCATCTATGCATATTACCAATTCGCACTTGACCATTTAAGAATACACATTTCATCAGCATTTAATGAAGATAACATCTAAATTATATCATAATGACTGTTACAATATTAAATCTATCAAAATGAATATGATCTTTTCAAATTTTATCCAAAATTGCCACTATTATTGTCAACAAGTCTTTTTTTTGGTCCAAGTCAACAAGAGTCTAATTATAGTACTGGGTTGTGAAACATTCTTTATGGAAGATCATTAAATTATGAAGTGAACGTGTACACAGATTTACAACTGAAATAAAATAATAATGAAAATTGGTTTTACGATGTAAGAGACTAATTGACATAAGATAAAAACACATCATGTGGCCATAAACAACTCACCATTACTAAAGCTATCAACCCCAACTTACATTTTTACTAATGCTCGAGTTCAAGCACAAGTTCTAGCAAAGATTCACATTGAGGTTTTGGAGATCCAAAAAATATCTTCTATGTTCGGTCAGAGATTTTTTTCAATTTGTGGTGATTTGTTGAGATTTAAGAAAATTTAAATTTATTTTTGGTAAAAAGAAACATATACTTAAACTTGGTAGCAATAACATTATTTTTATGATGCAAGCACCAGCACAAGATCCGGTAATCTAGTATTATCCGCATTGACAGGAAACTAAAATCTCAATTTCATATATATGTCTTCAAAAGGTAGTAGTAGCCAACAAACATTATCATCAAAAACAATTCTTATTTCGGTCCTCAAGGTATGAGGATCATGTGAAGAGGGGAATGGATTCTCTCAATATTTTTCCCTCATGTTTCCATGATTTCCACCGTTAAAACTCACTTTTTTCCGAATTCTTTTCACTTTTTCAATGGATGGTGGAGATTTCAATGTACCCCTCATGTAACATGAGAGGATCAACAATAGGTATGATTTGGTTCTGACCACCACCAATCTGTCATTTAGTGTAAAAAAGAAATCCTGCAAAAAGAAAAAATATAGATGGCATCCAGATAAATGCCAATTGTTTTGCATATTTCATCCTTTTCCATATATAGATTAAAAGAGAGACCTGCAAAAGAAACAAATGCAAACTGAAAATAGTATCACACAACTGCAATTAGTTTTACATGGAAACATCAAATATATTGCAGTTTGTTCACACCTTGGTCACATTGAAATAAAACCAGATTGAATTCACTCAGCCCAAGAATGACAATACAAATTAATCTGGCTGACTGTCGAATTCGACACCTACAAATCAAGAAATGTTTGAGCATCATGTTCAAAGTAAAAAAATTTAACAAAACATGAACAGAAGTTGATTTGACAATTTACATATTTTTCTTATTGTTCTAACTATACTTCTATAAAATTAGAAATCGGTAGAACATTGAAAATGTTACTTTAATAACAAGATGTAAACATAAAGTTTAAATATTAAGAGGTGCACATAGTGACCTCAGACTAACGTTAAACCGCACAATCGAATGTTTGGAAGCGTTGAAAATATACCACCAAAACTACCTTTGATGTTTGTGAAGAAACCATTATTTCGGGAGTCATCCTGCCGAAACTTTTGCATCTGATTCATTGTGGTCATACATTCTGAAAACAAGGTCACCGACAAGCTGCTTACCATTTCATGGATTGATGATTCAAAACATGATATACAGACAACATAATTACAAGTGCACTGTATCTTATGCAGGCAGTCAAAATATAATAACGAGATAAAATTAAATAAGCAACAAAACGATAAACTGAACTCAAATGTATCTTAACAAAAGCAACTGAAAACAAACCTGCAATTTGTAATATTATCAATCAATTTAAACCAAACTATGTCACCACTTATTATACGGCACAAATCACAAGTGGCAAGAGGGGCAAATGGTGCCACATCACACATTAATTTTACATTAAAACATAGATACACAAGATTGTTGTGTGCCATATTTGAAAATTATCTACAACGAAGAAGCCAAGCCTGTGCAGTCTGTATTTTATACCAAACAATCATTTGCAGTCACCTTAGGGGGGAAATGAGCAGCATAAACTGGCCTCAAAAGATGAGCTAAGAAATTTATCAACCTTGTAGCACATTTGTAGTCTCCACGGGCAGATCACTTGCAAGCAATACACCATAATATGCAGCTCCATGTTTGTATGCATGCAGGGAATCTTCTTGATCAGATTCACACCTAGAAACATAGCACAAAATAAACAATGGTCAATGATATCAGTGGGCCATATATAGACAATAGTACTCAATGCAGCACACAGTATAAACCAGAAAATTACCATATTCAGCATTTATTTAGCAGAACTTATGTGCAGAACATTCATCCGACTACTTGAAGGACCAATTTTACTGCTCCCTTGCCCATGTCTATGGTTTGCAGCTTCAGTGGACGCAGAAGGCTTCAAGGAGTTCCTTCTTGATGCTTCAAAAGAGTGTGAAGTAGAAGGGATAGTTGCTTCACCAAAAATCTACAAAAATAATAAACAGATTAAAATTTGGTCATTAAACACTCGTCTATTTCACAAGTTTGAAACATAGGTGTGCAACTAAAGAATTGTGACTCAGTGTCACACAGATTCAGTAGCATGGAATGAAACCTTTTTACTCCAAGTAAGACGACTTACATTCTTGCCAAGAGGATTCTCAGAAGCCAAATTTTTACCGCCTGATGATTTAAACTGGAACTTAACACCAGAAGAAGTGGCATTGTCTGATCTAATTTTCTCTGCTGAGACATCCCCTGTATAAGCATTAATCCTTGTCAATTAGTACTAATGAACAAGACATTTTATTATGCAGAACAAAAAAATATGGTTCAAGCACCAACCTTGTTGGTTATCAATATCCATGGGCATTGCCCGACTGTTGCTCGCTACAGGAACCGGCTGCAATATGACAAGATTAATATTTTCAGATGCATTGGAAGACTCAACCCCAATCTACACACACACACAGAGTCACACACACACAAATATACTTACAGATATGTGAGGCTGGGCTCTATTCTTTTGTGACTGCTGGTACTTTAAAATTGTCCAGTCAAATACATAATCAAATTTGTAACCTGTCATAAACCGGAAATGAGTGGGGATGTTACATTTCGGCATAGATGTGAAAACAATGACAAATTCAGCTAACTTTACCACAACAGAATATGAATTTTGCGTATGGAGGAACACGTAAGTTGATAAAAACAAACTGCCCATTTAACATCAGTTTTTTTATGATTTTTTTTTATGAATGAAGTTTAGGTGGATTGAGTCCCGCAGGCTCAATATGGGTCATGTAAGCCTCAACAATCACTAAGCGCTTATAGAGGCACTTACATATTACCCACTATCAGAGTCCTCAAATCGGCCACGGCATTCGAACCCACATCTTTGTGGAATGGAATATGAGTTGAATCCATACCAACTGAACAAACATTCGTTGGCTTGTGATTCAGGCTTTGAACATGGCTAGTGTTGCACAACACTAAACATGTAAATGTGAAGAATAAAAAGATGACTTGATGAACATTTATCATCACCTTCTCGAGCAAATAACTCCCGAAATAGGCGCCTCAAGAATCCATAATCAGGTCGCTGATCAAAGGTCAAAGAATGGCAGTAATGGAAGTATGAAGCAAACTCTACAGGATGAGATTTGCATAAAACCTACACAAAACAACAGAGGGGTAAGTTTGTGATATAAAAAATAAATAAAAATAACAAAGCATTCAGAATAGATATAAGTGTGGACGCTTACCTCAATAGGAGTCGATACTTTCTTTTCGCATATTTTATCATACTTTTGCTTCTTTGTCGCAGCCTTTAGGTTTTGCCAAGGAAGGCTAAACACAAATATTAAGTAGCGTAAAGATCAGAACATATATTTATGTTGCTCTCAATAGGTAAATGCAAAAATTGCTCCTGGAAACCAAATAACTAGATATGAATGCCATACCTTCCTCTGAGGAAGTACAAAAGCACATATCCCAGTGACTCCAAATCATCTCGGCGGCTTTGTTCTACACATAAAATAGAGAATTAACATAAAGAAAATAATTGCAATTTGTTTGATGTGAAGGGCTTAAATAATTTCTTCTGACTTACCAATCCCAAGATGAGTATTACAGCTTGCATAACGCGCAGTCCCTGTTAAGTTTTTGTTCTCCCTGTGTTGTAAAATTCATGAAGTATTAATTTTGGGTATTTCTAAGGGATGAGAAGAGCAGAGGTAAAGGAAAGAAATCTACACACAAAATCAGAAGAAATTTTCCACATTAAGTGAATGAATTAACAATGGATTACAATGGTAAAAGGTTCAAAACCTGTATGGGATGTGGCGATTGGTTGTGGAGTCCCGATATCGTTTTGCAAGCCCAAAATCAATTACATATACCTGACATGTGCAACACAAGCACACGTATATAGCACATCAATTTGATGAAACAACTAGTTCAAGGAATGACAGGATCGGTCAATTCTAAATGTAGGGAAACAATTATAAACTGTATATTCACTCACCAGGTTTGCCTTCCGACCAAGTCCCATGAGAAAATTATCCGGTTTTATATCCCTATGGAGGAACCCTTTAGAATGCACATACTCTATTCTGGTCATCTGCACCCAAATAAAAAACATCTTAATACCTTTATGAATGCACACTTCCCTCGCTTGGCATCTTAACCACATGACAAGATATATAACAGTCGCACAAATGACATATTCTCTGGGACTGACACTAAAAAACATCATAAGGCTACGAAAACTGGAACTAAAAGGGATGGGGGTTACCATTTGATCAGCCAACATCAAGACAGTTTTGAGGGAGAATTTTCTTCCACAGTAAACAAAAAGATCCTCCAGACTAGGCCCCAACAAATCCATAACAAGCACATTGTCTTCCCCGTCTACACCACTCCATCTTATGCTTGGGATACCACCTGCATTAATTAAACAAAAATCCAACATTTTCAATTAAATCCCAACAACAATAACAATAGCAAGAACAGAAATAAACGTATTGGTTAAATGTGTTATTGTTATTAGAATAAATCAATGTTCTCAATCGCAGATTGGGAAAAAGTGTTCTATTTTTTCTTTTCAAATTGTTATTTGACAAACATTTTGTACTAAACATTGTATTGCAGAACAATAGCAATTTGTCACTACACTCCAGCGCTATAGCACCACTATAGCCAATACTTGACAACACCTGAGTAAATACAAGAACACCTATTTGATCCTTAAGAAATGAAAAAAGTCAACTCAGTCCTCTAAAATGTCAAATATCGGACAAAATTGTCCTTGACAGAAACTAAAATATCCCTAAAAATTGTATTTATAGGGACAATTGAGACGTTGGAGGATCCAAATTGACACATTTCATTTCTCAACAACCGAATAAACTCCGCGTTTAATCTCAGGTTGTGCCCATAACAATGAAAATAATGAAAGGAAAAAGAAAGAAACATACTTCCTCCTTGAAGAATATTATAGAGCTTGGCTTCATAAAGCAATTGTGGATGCTTCGTTTTACCAGTCTCCTGTAACACAGCACAAAATCAACAAAATTAAAAACTAAGCTAAAACCAAAAGTATGTTTGGTATCACAATGAATATGTCAAAATCACATTAAACCATGCAAATCATTATAGTTCACCGTGATTTTGACAAATCATTCTGACACCAAACATGCACCGCAATAACAAAAACTGATTTTGAAATTTGAATGGATTAATTATAGTTAAAAGTGAGTTGAATGTAAAAATGAGTCAAACAATAAATTTCAGCTTAAAAATAATACTAGCTTCTACTGAGAAAATCAATTGTACTCGAGAACAACAAACACGTCAAAATAAATTTTACTCGTATCGATACAAAATATGCCAATAGCATAGACAAACAATTCAATTTAATCTAGCAAATTTTCTTTAAGTATGTTTGGTATCACCGTGGATATGCCAGAATCACAGTATCTCATGGTTCAATGTGATTCTGACAAATCTACCATGATACCAAACATGCCAATAACATAGCTAAACAATTGAATTTAATTTTGCAAATTTGCTGAAAGTTTTTCTTTTATGCACTAAAAGTATGTTTGGTATCATGTTGGATATGCCAGAATCACAGTATCTCGCGGTACACTGATTCTAACAAATCTACCGTGATATCAAACATACACTAACTAGTTCAATTCAATTTACACAAATACAAATTAAATTACAAAAAAAAAAGGATGAAACATACGATCTTGACAGCAACGATCTCGAAGGTATCAATATGAGTAGCTGCAAAATCATAAAATTGAATCAAAATCAAAATCAAAACACGAACAAATGATAATATAAAAATGAAAAGAGAATTAGATTGATTTTGAAAGAGACCGAGATAGATTTCACCGAAGGATCCACTTCCGATCTTGCGTCCTAACTTGAATTTATCACCGATGATTCGATCCATGAATCTGAGATATCACTCGCGCTTAGCGTGAAGAAGCAACAAAGAAGAAGAAGAAGAAGAAGAAGAGAGTAGCCACCGCAATGGAAAACTATGAAATGAATTCAACACGCGGACTGACGGACGGATACTTTTGTCTTTTTTTCAATCAATCTCTTCTTACATCTTCTTTCCCTTTACTTATATCCTCATCGCTCCGATCCTATTTATAAAATAAAAATAATTGATTTTTTAGATACATTGAATAATTTATACATATGGTTTAGATTCTTGACTAGATACATAAATTATTTAATATATTTAAAAAGTCATCGAGGGAGTACTCATTTAACATTGTGTTAATTATGGTTAAACATTTTTATCCTTGTAAATATATGAACTTTTCATTTTAATCCTTGTAAAATTTTCCTTCACCTTTTAATTCATATAAAATTTTCAATCAACTTTTATTCATGTTTAGTAGAAAAAAATCTAATTTTTTTTGGAGAGATTCTTATAATATTATAAATTTTGCTACAAAATTTTATTCGAAAATATGAATTATATATATGAGTTTACTTAAAGAGTGGACATAAAAGTTAAAATGAAAAACTTTTAAGGGACAAAAAGCTGAGAAATTTTTTAGAGGGACTGAAACGAAAAGTAGACATATTTATAGAAAAAAAAAACATTTTTAACGCTTAATAATATAAAAAATTGTTCACTCGAATATAAGGCAAGAGCGGTGTATTTAAAATTTGATTTGTTCTTGTGTCAAAAACATACCAAATGAAATTCTCATTCCAGTCTTTCGTGTTTGGCTTAAACAAATGAGCAACCGTGAGAGCATCCCACATGATTTGCACTTCTGTGACAGAGTGTCTTGTAACCAAGGTTGGTACCTTAGAGTGATAGTTTGTCATGTCCCTATACTCCATCTTTTTTTAAGAAGTTAAATTAGCCCACCTAAATTGGCACCGGAGAGAATCGAACTTGAGATCTCGAGGAGGAGCACACTCCCAGATCCCAAGTCAATACCACCGGACCAAACCTAAGTGGGTTCCCTATACTCCACCTACCATACCAATCCTAAGTGGGTTCCCTATACTCCATCTTAACCCTCGATTAATCATTTCTCTAGCATTCCATAAACTTCTCCAAGCATAGCTTAGATTATGTCCTATAGAAGCGCTAAGATAATCACTATGCGGATAATATCTAACTTTGAGTAACTTATATTTGTGAATTTTATGTCTTTATATTTGTGAATACAAATTTTTATTTCATATGATAAAACTTTGAAAAGTCGTGATTATTTTTAAAATATCAACATTGATGTATTTTGCTAGCAAATATTTTTTTAATTTATATGCAAATTAATGAGATTAAAAGATTAAAAAATGAGTAATTGAGAATATATTGTTTTCTTATATTTATCGTATAAGAGAAGAGAAAAAAAAAATAGTTTTCTATGTTTATGTCAGAATACATTATTTTTTTCTTATTATTTATCAGGGGTCCTTTAAGTTTGAGGTTTGTAATAGATTAATCTTTTAAGTTATTTTTGTCACACATAAGTCTTTTAAGTTTGAGGTTTGAAACAGATTGACCCTTTAAGTTATTTTGGTCACACATAAGTCCTTTAAGTTTGTAAACATTTTCAATTGATTCCTTTTGTTAACCAAAATGATGATGTACCAAAAGGACTAAATTGAAAAGATTTATAAACTTAAAGGATTTATGTGTTACCAAAATAACGTAAATGACCAATTTGTTACAAATCTCAAACTTAAAGGACTTATGTGTTACAAAAATAACTTAAAAAACTAATTTGTTACAAACCTCAAACTTAAAGGACCTTTAGTGTAATTTAACCTATTATTTAATAGTAAATTAGACATGAAATCTGTGAAATTAGTACGATTACGAGTTTAACCAATGATATTTTAGAAAATATGGCGGATATTAGTTTCAATATATAAATATATTGTCTATATATATAAAATCTTATTTTATAAAAATAATATACACCTACAGGAAATCGCATTTTTTTAGAATTTAAAGGATATGCTCTAACATTCAATGAAAAATACACTATTTGGATTCGTTTGTCCTACCTTAACCAACAAACAACAAAACTGTTAAGATGAATATTCATGATATTCTAGGTTAGAACTCAAATTCTCACATATGTGTGTATGAATTGCAGGTGGTATTTACTGCTCTGTTTAAAAAAATAAAATTGTCACGTGATGAGTTGGTCTATTATTCATTAGATATTTATTAATTTAGAGATTAGTTTTTAAAGATTATTTAAAAAAACTAGAGTTAGTTTTTGTTTGCTAATATAAAAAATATTTTTTTTGTGGTGGTTGGGGTTTGAATCCTTATCTCCTACCAACTGAGCTAAGCTCATGATTTTTAAACATTTACCATAAAAAAATTTATATTATTAATAAGCCAAAATGAATTATATCAACAAAGTGGTCTACCTTGCAAAAGTGTGCTAAAGTAAGACACACAAAGTCAGAATACAAGAGACCAAAGCCAACACAATGCACTCGATTCACGGGAAGCAAAGAGAAAAAATTACAAAGCTAGACTTACTTGCAAAGCTAGACGTTGAATTTTTAAGAAGCTACTTAGAGCACCATTATCGGTTAAATTTTTGAGTGCCTTTGCCTGTCCCTATGCCACTTTGTCAGACAGGTGAGGATATTTGACAATTTGGTATGGCAACCGTGCCTCTGCAATGCTATCGTGGTTTATACATTGTTGAATTTATAACTATTATAAAATTAAATTATGATGGAAAAGGGTGTTATATATTAATATAAAATACAATTGTGATGTATATTGTGGCGTTTTGTGGACCTATTTTAGAGTTTTGGAGATTAGTATGGATATTTAGAAAATGTAGTTGAATGGTTTAAATAATAGAGAAGTGTGAAATAATATAATGTATTCAGTGAGACCCATTTATACCATCCATATGAGTGGTATGGATGTGAATGCTCTTAGTGTAACATTACAGTAGACTTTAAGTATTGTCAACTAACCTCACACATGTCAACATAAGTCTTTTGCGTGTTTTGTCAACACTCATATTTTTTTCATGAAACTTCTAGAACGCCACCCATCCAAAAAAAAAAAAATCAAAGTCAAATACACTTAACTATGAAATTCTTATATAGCGGGCTACCAAAAAGAATATGCATTTTGTTGGTATAGGTAATACCAAACTAATCTAATAAGTTTTTCTTTAATCATGCAGTCTCGTACTTACATAAACTTATGGTCCCTCTCATTATGATATAAATTCGATTTGTCTAGAAGCTGTCAGAAGCCGCTCATTGTTATTCATTGTTCAAATGTGATGATTCGTAAACTATAATCGACTGAGAGAATAATTTCTTTTATATTGATACTCATCAAGAATATTTTAAAAATAATATAACAAAAAAGATGTGGTGATGAGATATAATTAAATGAACCTATAAAAATATTGTTTTTTAGAGAAGGAATGTATAAAATTTATTTATCTCAATTAATTGTTTGTTTAAAAATTATTTTAACAAATTTATGTAGCTAGATATTTATTATTAGTTATTTTTTCAAAATTTCTTAAAGTAAATAAAGCGAATCACCGATTTATAAAATTTCTTTAATATATATAAAAGTAATCTTCAAAGGCTATGGTGTATATGATTATTTTTTTTTTACACAAAGACATAATTTAGTCAACAAAATAAAATAATACTGAAACAACTTCTACAAATTTTGATCACATATTCCATTCGCTTCAAAGTAAAAGTCGTTTAAGTTTCTTGCACGTGAAATTTTTTTAAGTCAAAATGAAAAATATTACTACCAACATACTATCTTCACAGTAAAAGATGTACCAGATAAGAAAGCCAAAATATATAGCACATGTTCAACAGTATGAAACACAAGTTAGCCAATACCAAACATAAAAAAGAGTTTTACACCAATTATGAAAACTATAATGAAAAACATCAAATTTATCTTTAAACCACCAAAAGGAAAGAAACTTAATACTCTTCAAAAGCTGAATATGAGGGTTTTCTTTATCACAAAATAGCCTATCATTTCATTCCTTCTAAATCACCAAAGAACTAGCAAACCAAATCAAATGCATGAAAGAAGATCTTGATTTAGCATAACCTAAAGAAGTATCAAACTAATAAAAATGATCCACAATGTTAGATGGAACCGCTGAATGAACCCGAAACCAATTCCTAACAAGTTGTCGAATCTGACCAAAAAGACTACAAGTCAAATATAATTGATTCTATTCTTGTAGACCACAACCACTAACACAGCTGAGACTCATGAGGAATAACCCCTCTTTGAAATAAATCCGCCTTAGTTGGCAATCTATTATGAAAAAGCCGCCAAACAAATACCGAGATCTTCAAAGGGACTTCCTTTCTCTATAAGAGAGCTGCGGGGACAAAATCATGGGTGCATCCTTTCTGTAAAAATGCAGTAAGCCCCACTAACCGTATACCTAACAACTGGATCAAGGATCTATTTCCACATATTGTCAAAATCAACCTACATCACAACGATCAACAATAACTTCCCACACTCCTCTTGCATGTAGAATGTGGATTAAGAAAATCAATTAATGTATGCCACAATTTTACAATATTGTCTCAATTATATGTTGACTAGCAACAATTCATAGTCAATAAAAACATTTTTTTATCATTTAAGTTAATTACGGCGATCATATTTGTCCCCTGGCAAAAAAAATATTCATATTCAAATAAAAGTACAATAATTTCTAAAAAAAAAAAAAAGTGCAATAATTAGGATTGATCCTACACTCATATTAATTCCCATTTGGTTAAAAGAAAAACGATTAAGATATTTCTCAACAATTGCCCGAAATACGTAACTTATTTTTTGTACAAAAAGAAATTATTTCGCGTGTTTTTTTTTTGTTTTTCTTAACTTTATTTTGTTAAAAACTTAATTTATTTTACAAATTATATCTATACCACTATTAAATTTTTTTAATAAATCTTATTTTAAAAGTTATGATTGATGCTAAAGTCCATAGAAGACTTTCATCTTAGCACACCACGAGACTCAAACTTGGAATCCTTATCCACACCATTAAAAGTTGGAAACCAAAGGCTTATTGGTAAACAATGATCATAGATCCTCCAAGGGCCTACATTGATGACCTTATTCTTATCTTCTTCTTCGTCAAACTTCACCATATAGAAGGTGTTACCAACATCCATTAGATGAATAACTATGCATGGGTGGATCCACCGTGAGGCATGGTGTGGCAAGTGCCACACCAGATTATTACCCCCCTCTTGGGTCTTTTTTTTTTTTTTTTTATGCTTCACAATATTTTAAAACATTAATATATATTGTAAAAAAGTGAGAATGGGGGATTCAAACACAAGATCAGTAAGAAAATAATACCAGCATTTACCATTGTGACATGATATTGGATGTTTTTAAAAGTTTCGCCATCATATATAAGTTCTAAATGTTCAAATTTGAAATTTTTTTTTGTTGAGTTCAAAATTTTGATTTTCCTTAAAATACTAATTAATTTCCTTCATAATTTTGCCACACCAAAATGGTATGTCTGGGTCCGCCCCTGTAACTATGTTAAGATTTACAAATGTTGTCTAATTTTTCTTCATCATGTTATAGACCGTATTTTTCCACAAAAGTTTCATTACGAGTGTGTCCTTCCACAACACACTTAATTCTTCCATAACCAGCTGATTCACTTTTGGAGCATTGGCATCAAACGATTTTCATGTATCAACTACATTGTAGCCATTATTTTTCTTAACAAGTCAACCATTTCATGGTAGTTACAATTTGGCTTTAGGGGACTTTGTCCCTAAAAGACATAGATTCACTCTTATCATTCATTATATCATGTGCGTCTTTCTCAACACATTCAATTCTTCCATAGCTGTCTGTTTCACGTGAAGCATTGGCATCAATCAGTTTTCCTGAGTTCCATTCTTTTTTGATGGAATGGCCCAACAAAATTAATTTATTTCTTGTCTTTTTTGTTAATTTTGTGTATCTTCTTCCTCTTGCAAATTTTTTTTATCTTTTACTTTTTATCCCTATTCTTTTTGTTAATTTAATAAATATTTTATTTACCTTTAAAAATAATTATTCTGTTAGCCGAACTTGAATTATTAGGCAAGGAAGCCTCTCAACCGATTGAAGGATATATGACGTCTAAGTAATCGAGTAAGGGAGTTAATTTTTTCTTGAGGCTCCTAACTTAAAACTGAGTCAAAACATAGTGGAACTGAACAATGATGCATTTAACCCACACCCTTGTTTTTAGCATTAGCACCACCAACCACCTTGAGGTATGAGGAGATTGAAGATACATGTTAATCGCTTGAAGCAAATGTGTGTTGAAGAAGAGAATCAGTCCTCAAGTTTTTCTTTTTTTTAGGAAATCTCCAAGTTAAATGTGTGAAAAAGTTTCTCCCAAACCTCCTAATGTGTATATTGTCGCGCCATTTTTCGGAGATCAAGGCTATTTGATTAGTTTTTGACTCACTAATTTATTTCACGACTGAACATTTAATTTTAAGAGAAAAAGGGGAAAACAGTTCGAAACACCCCTTTGAAAAAGATTTAGGGTTCGGGGGTTAGTTACGTAAAGGGAAGGTGTTAGCACCCTTTATGTCCGTAGTACTCTACGGGAACCTCTTGATTTTATTTAATTAATGTGCTACAACTTGCTTATTTTGAAAAGAGGAATTAAAGTGGTAAAAGAAAGAGAGACCTATTTATCTACATTTTTTATTGATTTGGAAGGACGAGTGTCCTTTGCCTACGTACCCGTGAGGGATCAAAACCTCGTAGTTCGGGGTAAAAATCGACGTTTGATTTGTTTTGTGTTTTTTACGTTAAAAGAAAATGGCTAAAGTATGATTAAAGTTGATTGCAATTTGACTTAGGAAAGAATAGAAAATAACGGATCACTTGATTTTTGAATCAAGGTTTGTTTATGAAAATATTTTTTGTGATTTTTGTGATTATTTGCATGTTTTTTTGTTTATTTTTTGAGATATAACTAAACTAAAATTGAAAACTAACGCAGCAAGAAAAATAAAGCGTAGGTACCTCATGGTGGTGTTGGACCACCACGAGAACCTTTAACCTAAACTAGAAGCAAAATAAAAGGCATACACACACGCACACATGAACCTCTCTCATGCTTCTTCTTCTTCTCCGATGGGACCGACGGTGGTCGGAGGTGGCCAGGCGCGGTGGCCGGCCGTCCTAGACGGCGGCGCCGCCGCTAGAGCCACCCTTTATATTTTTTTTTTACGTTTTTTAGCCTCCTTTTCCCTCTTCTGTCCGTTT
>Ga0315913_1002566_pt1 | contig 21434 bp, 12 predicted proteins | sample MpolsnodulesMG_FD_207736 | JGI IMG/M metagenome (GOLD analysis project Ga0315913, IMG submission 207736) | Medicago polymorpha root nodule microbial communities from Los Angeles, California, United States - small nodules | ecosystem: Host-associated > Plants > Roots > Nodule | place: USA... | reverse complement strand
AATTCCTTCACTTTTTCTATTTCATGGGATCTTGCAATAGAAAAATGTAGATGTATTATGATGAGTTGACAAAATACATACTTATTGGGCATTTTAAATAGATGTATATATTGTTAATAAGTCTAATATTTTGGTAGCAAAATTGGCTGGTAATATTCAACTTCTTTAACAAATCCATAAAATCACCAGCAATTCATTTTGTTTCCTATACTCTCACGAATAAAACACAAACTCTTTATTATTTTCTTTTTTAGTTCCTCTCAAGTTTAAATTTATTTTTCATCTTTTTTCTAATTTACTTTATCTCTTCTCATGAAAGAAAGAAGCAAACATCCCTCTATGAAATTCTGGTCAACCCACTTTTTTGAATAGAGAGAGGAAATTTTTGTTTTCATTAGAAACTGAAAAAATCAAAAGAAACAATCAGTGGTGTAATGAAGGTCAGGTTAGAGAGGCAGCGGTGTTCAAAAGCACCGAGATCCCGCCGCTTTAACACCGTTTAAGTTTCGGTTTCACAAAAACCACCTAAACACGCGCGTGGTGATATTCGGGTTGGAGCGCGTGTAATTTCCGTAACAATTAATTAGTTTTAATCACCTAAATACTCAAAAGTAATTACGCCCAAAATAGTAAAGTTAATCCCCTTCACCTACCTAACAATTACTGAACAGAGCCGGGTAACGCTCAGACTCAGTCCCTCACGTAACATCACAATTCATAAATTTGCAAAATATAATCCTGATTTATTTCTCATTACTGCAAACAAACAACTAATCAAAGTTAAGTTTTCACAACTTTTTGTTTTTGCAATTACAATTATAAGCGGCTCTGTCTTTATCTAATGAGATATTTTTATTTTTTATTTGAGAGAGAATATTCACATTTCACACAACTCATCTTTGCGATGAATTAATTAAGTGTAGCACGCTAACTCTTGTTCTTATCTTCTTCTTATTTCAGACTCACCTTTACGACCGAATAATTAATTAATCATGGCGGAATTTATAGTGCCTCGCTTGTACTGCTGCTGTAATTGCAGAAACCATGTTTCACTTCATGATGATATTATTTCCAAGGCTTTTCAGGTAACCCAATTATTTCCATTTTTATTTTGTTAAGGATCATGCTCTACAATGAATTTCAGGCTATTTTTGAATTTATCACCTGTTGTATGTCATTGCTGATTAATTTCTCATGCACTATAGGTCCAAGTTTGATTTAAAAAATTACATGATGTATATAGAATAAGTAAAATTCCTAACTTCTAATCAATTGCGAGTTTTCCAAATTACCAGATATCAGATGGTTTGTGTTTGTGGTACTAGGCTCATATCTTCCAACATAATATCATCATGCATATCTTGTATTTAGGGATTGGTAGCATATGTTTTGTTTGCAATTAGAATTTTTAATTTAGAACGAATGCACGGATTGTACAGGCCGTGCAAGTACACATGTCAGTTATCATAGTAGCAATTTAGGTTGTTAATGCTGAGAACATGTTTCCTACCTATTATTTGCCTGCAGAGGAAGTTACGGTCACTGTAGATGCTGTTTGCAGTGACCGTGACTGTGATTTTAGAGGCATTGTTATTATATCTGTAAAGTTGCTTTTGGTTGAAAAACGGCATTTTAAATGTGCTGGGACGACAGTGACACCATTAAACATATGGGATATGTTGAGAAGGTGATTAAGATTTTCGACCTTGTTAGGATGTCGAGTTAGTTTGCTTCGATATGGGTTATGAAGGAGTTTGTTAATTGATTAGCTTGAGACTATCACGTATGAATAGGAGAATCACCAAGGGTACAGAGGAGATATTCATATTTGTAAACAATTTAGTAAAGAAAAATGCTAAAGTGCATGAGATAAAATTTTGTGCTATCCCCGCGAATGAGTTATAACTTGCATAGCCGTCAGATTTCCTTCAAAATTACCATTTTATCCAAAACGCCGAACTTATTTCATAATATTACGTCATCACCTCTCTCTTGTGTTGTAACTCATTCCTCATATTTAACTCATGCCATTGTAATTAAACAATGTACCGTACATGAGAAACTTGTTGTAGCAACCAAAGGTAAACTACCACAAACAAATGATCAAGCTTAATTGGTTAATGAGCACCACCAAGGATGAATCGTTCGGGAGAATCTGAATTTGATTTCTGGGGGGAACAATTCTTGACCAAACTTTATTTACCTCGTAGCCAAACTCCGGATTACTAGCGCCCCTCTCCCCCAAGAACCGAAGGGTTAACACAAAAAAATAAACCGACCGCTACTGCAAACTTGTCCCTCTCTATATAGACTATAGCATTCAAGACCAATCCGTAGCACATCCCTCATATTTAACCCCTAATTGAATACGCAATCTGTTTTCAATCAGATCTACCTCATTTGAAATTGCAATTGAAGGCATTGAGCAAGATATATTGTGCATTAAATAACATGTTCGTGCAATCCACGCGCAAACTCTTGCGATCCATATAGTAATACTCTTTAGTAAATAAAGCAATGACTCTGTTATAAAAGGGGGAACTCTTGGGTAAAAGTTTTCTCTCATTCTTTCCTGTTTTATCAGTAAAAGTAATTTTTGTATTCCGTACAATTTCTAGGTTCATAACAGACCTTTAGCATTTCTTTTTTTGTTTTGTTTGTTTCTTAAATAGAAAATGGTTTTTGACATAACAGCCAAATATCACAAAGATTGCCAGTATTTCAATCGATACTGAATGTTTGATTGGCATAAACATTCCAAATGGATCGTTGTTTTCTCCAACTAAATTCTTCTTTTGATGTTACTCTTGATACTTGCATTCTAGTTTTATGATTTTGTCTCATACAAAAGCTTGCCTTGATCATTTACTGATATTGTTTTCATTAATTTTGTAACCAGGGAAGAAATGGCCGAGCCTTTCTGTTTTCCCATGCAATGAATGTTGTCACTGGGCCAAAAGAAGACAGGCATCTCTTGACTGGCCTCCACACTGTTGCTGATGTTTACTGCGGTGATTGTCGTGAAGTGCTGGGTTGGAAATACGAAAGAGCGTATGAGGCGTCCCAGAAGTACAAGGAAGGAAAATTCATTCTTGAAAAGTCAAAAATTGTTATGGAGAACTGGTAGCATTCCCTTCTGCACCTTTGTTCCCCAATCCATTCATTTTATTTATGATGTAGATTTATTCATGCTTTGGGATGTGCACAATGTACAGGAAGTACTCATCTTTACCTATTTTGGATTTGTCATTGCTTATCCAATTTCATTATATTTCCTCATGTTGTGACTAGAAGTGATATTGTAATATAAACTGTTCATTCCTTGTCAAAAAATCGTGTATTCATTTTCTGGTCTATGGATTTCAAGGTTGAAATCTTCAAAGAACAATATCTGGTTTAAACCATACCAACTTATGGATATCTCTTTTGGAAGATGAACCTTGCTTTCATGAAAAGTTCTGCTTCAGTTCACTTATGGATTATGTTGGCAGAGCTTCAATATTTGGAATTTTGGCTTTGGATGCTCCCATTTCCATCGTGAATGGTGGGTGATTTAGATGTTTGGCTTTCTGTTCTCAACAAACATAAGCTGTTCATAAATCACAGCATATTTTTGTAGCAGAAGCCTAGATTGTCAGGTATTTTTTTCCCCATTTCCCTAGTACATTCGTCGAGTTCTCTTGACCATTTAGGAGGTTCCAATCTAGGACTAAAAGATTCAGTTAATTGAAGGGGAAGAGAAGTGGAAGAAATTGATTATTTTAAGCTAAAATATCCCACTCAAATTAGCATCGGGGAATCGATCCTGAGACTTTGAAAAAAATTGATTTAATTGAAAAAAATCATTTAGTTTTGACGGAGACAACAGAAGGACAACGTAAGAAAATAGAATAAGGCAAACTCACTTTTGATCTAACTTGACTTGGGTTTAGTTTGAAAGAGGGGAGATAATTTATTTTAGGGTTATGCTAACAAGAGCCCTAAGGGCATGTTAAGGATTTAAAAGAGAAAATTATTTATAAATCTTACGAAGAAAATGTTCATTTTAAAAGTTTTAATGTGTTGAATACACAATTTTTAATAAAACATTTCTTCTTTAAATTTCTAAACCACTTGTTAGTATTTTCCTTTATTTTAAGTATGTATTTTGTTGATTCACAATGGTCAATGGGTAATTGTAAAAATAAAAATAAAAATACCCTTATAAAATTAATGTTATATTTAATATTAGAATATTGAAGATGTATTAAAAATGTTTTAGACATATCTTTTTTCCATCTAAATTCTTTCAATTTTGGAGTGGAATCACAAATTGAATGAAGAGGGATTTTGCTTCTCTCCCTTTCATTTTGTTCCAAACCAAATAAGGATACACTTGGATGGATCGGTTTTCTTATTATCCAAACCAAACAAATTTTATCAATTTGAGATTTTGGATTGGGTTGAAACATATCGTTTCTTTGTCAATCTCTGAAGTAAACTAATTCAATGATCAGCGAGTTGGTTTGGATTGTTTCATTCGGATTATTGACTATAAAACACTTTTTAAATTTCCATAGTCGTGTAATTAAAAAGTATTAGTCACACGCACTTTAGTGACGAAATTTTAGCAACGTATAAAAATTAAGTGTCTTAACAAAACTCGCCATAGTTTTTTTTTTTAAAACAAAAGTCTCACCATAATAAACATGGGGCATACAAATCATAATAGTAAGTCCATTATATGTTGAAAACTAGTGTACAAGCCTCTGCACTGCAATGGGTAAAAATGTAACTAAAGTGTACGAGCCTCTGCATTGCAATGGGTAAAAAAAATGCAACTATAACAATTAAAAAATAATAATTTGATTTAAATAAAATTGACTATAAATTTGCATAAATATAAATATTATCGTTGTGTTCAAGTTGTAATGCATAACAAAAGAAATGATATCTATGAAGAAAGAAACATATATGTTGCCAAACGTATTAAAATATACCTAAGAAACATATCTCCTTCGTTTTTTTATTATGGACCAAAGATATTTAAAATGTGTCACTTGTGATATGATATGATCTTCAACTTTCACGTCTAAGGTAAAACTATTACATTTTTTGTTGATGTTACAATTCACATACTCTGTCCTGTTTCTACTCAACCAGAAGCCATACATCTCTAAATCTTGTCTATAAGTCTCCAACTTCCTAAATCCATTGATCCCTCGACTCTCCAAAGAAAACTACTTTATTTGTAAAAATCATACATCTCAATACTAGTTCTTGAATGTCTTTTTAAGTACATCCAAAAAAAAAGGATATACAAGAACTAATAACAAGATTAGGAAAATAATTCGCTGGTAGATCACAAATACTTCAAGTTGGGACAATATTGAATATCAATGAAAATACAATTCATGTATAATTAAGGAAAATATTTATTATTACCGGAGAAGTGTGACAACTGACAAGAAACGCAAGAATTCTAGTTGGCAGCATGTAACACTTCCAAATAATAACCACATACTCTTCTGGTCAGCTATCAAATAGGGGAGTTTTAGCATGGGGCGATTGTCAAATTGCCCCATCTTAGATCAGTTTTGTTTTATTTGCTATTAGTTGTACAACCTTCATTTTTATATTCCAATTTAAAGCCCTATTTAATTATCATATATTAGTTTTAATTTTAATTTAATGGGGACTAAAATATTTTGGAGGGACAAAAACATGTCAATTTTTTAGAAGAGCTAAAAAAAAATTCGTCATATTTATAGAGACAAAAATTTTTAGTTCCCATTAAATTAAAATTAAAACCGCATGATAAATTTTGTTAGAGGGACAAATAACTAAAAACAAAATTTGCTGTATTTATAGGGATAAAAAAAATTATTTAACCCTAATTAATATTACATAGTTTTGTTGAAGGGATTAATATTACAAAGTTCGATACAAACTAAATTTATTTTTTTATAAATAATGCAGTAAATATTTACGTCATATTTTTTTTAGACCAGATTTAATCATCTATATGTTTTCAAAATAAAAAAATTATCGAGAATGGGCTAGACGTATTAGATTTTTAAACGGGAGATTAAAAAATAACATATTCAAATAAATTAATTTGAGCCAAATTATAATTGAATAAGGCTATAAATTGGAATATAAAATACAGGGTGTACAATTAATAGCAAATAAAACAAAATTGATCTAAGATGGGGCAATTTGACAATTGCCCCATTCTAAAACTCGCCTGTGTATTTCCTCCCAGCATGTAGCAAGATCTCTCATACTATTGCTCAAATATTTTTTTCAACTTTCCATGAGCAGATTCAACTCTTTTAGTGGTTGTGTTGCCAAGATGCAAGACACAATTTGTCCATTCCCTCACTATTTTTTCTTTCACAGCATTCAATATGGTAATTTCAACATAGGTTTTGAACTTTGGGATTTTTTTTACAAACATCTCAGAATAGCATTATGATATCAGCATACGATTCTTTTGAAGGAGACTCTCTAACATTATCACAAGATCTTATGACGTTGCCAACTAACTCACTTGACTTCAACACTTTGACTTCCTTATCTTTCCCATCCACTTTGACATCCTTAGATTTTACTATGTAGTTTATGATGCATTTAGCTCTAACATTTTTACCAACACGAAACTGACAAAGTAATGCATTAGTTGTAGGGAAAACAATGGCTACAACATTCATAGAAGTGGTATCCCTGTCAGTCACACTCACCTTTTGCATATTTTGTTTTGAGTGTAAAAGATCAAGCAACATTTGAAGAACCCAATTGAAGTTTTACTCTTTTTATGACGTCAAAAAAAGCAAAAGCAACATAATATGTCTTCTCGGTTGTGGTAACCCTAACTATATCAAAGAAAGTTGGTTTTATAGGTGGAATCCATGATCAAAACTGTCGTAAAAGTGTTACGAAACTTTAAAGATTCAGAATGAGCTCAAAATATGTCCTGAACATTAGTAGACTCACATTTGGTTCTAATGAAATGAACATATTTGTGCTCATCCAACTGTATGACCATATGTTGTATCTCTAATTTGTCATCTCTGACTGACTTTCTGAATCTTTGACGTGCATTGTACACTTGCTTTAATTTTGTTAAAAAATATTTTCTTTTACCTTCAAATTGATGAGAATATGCTTAGTCTGCACCAAATTCTTTGTTTGGTCAGCAATAACCATCTTGTCATTCTTAGTTAATTTATCCACAAGAAGATGACCTTCTAACTTTGGCTTCATTATAGTTGTGAATTCCATTAAGAATAGTAAACCATTATTGATTATATTCCTTCTTTAAATAACCACACAACCTAAACAAACATCCACATTTCCTTGAGCCCGTGTCTCAAGCTTCAATTTCTTCTTCTTGGTTGATTTGTATTCACCACTCCTTTCACAAGTCAACAATAAAATTGATTTTTGGCAATTGGATTTTTTTTAATCATTGTAAATCCTGCCTTTATTGCTCGTAAGTGAACCCAATTAATCATATCATCTCAGACTTTCCATCTATCTTCGATGAAAAAAAATGACATGGTGTCCACTTCATTATCATGAAGTTTAGAAACACTAGAATCATTAACAGGAGAAGGTTTCACATCAACGAAAGCTTCAACAGAAAGTTTCACATAAACAAAATCTTGCCCAATATTTAGCTTCGCATGAAATGAAGTTTCAACCTTAAACGGTTTAAAATCACAGAAGACTCGACGTTATTTGGTTTTTACTCAACAACTTTATCAACTGTATTTTCAACCATAACTACCAAAAAAGGACAAAATATTGCAAAAAAAAAGTATCAAAAATTATTTCAATCATTGAAAGCAAACAGATGGAAAAAAGTGCAAAAATAATATTGGGCAACAACAACACTTAACTATTGTTTCTACCATCGACAGTCAAATGTCATTGGCCTCAACGGTAGTTAACTGCTATTACAAGTTCATGTTATAATTGCACAAATATGTTAGAAAAATCAAACAATGCAAACATATTCAAAGATGCAATACTTGTTTTTTTAGTGTAGAAACTTTCTAGCAATACTAACTCAATGATTGAGACCAAGATTTTACACAAAAATTTGAAATTTGGTGTTTTTAGATGGAAGAGAGAGAACAGTTAGTGAATGAATAGTGAGGTGGAAGAAAGTTGCCTTATACATGAAAAATGCCAGGAAAGACAGTTAATTATTGTTGTCGTACAACTAAACTGCAGTTAACTGCCATTGAGAGTACCGAACGACACTTAAGTACGGTTGGGGGAATTTTCGTATATTGGGGGGGTGCCTGTGAGCTAAATTGAAAGCTTAAAGAGAAATGTTCTAGACATTATCTCGAGATAACTTCTCACTCTGTCCCCGTCAAAAATATACTTATCGAAAATATGCTTCCAACGATAATATGAGGAAGTGAGTTGAGAAATTAGATTTCTGCTCTTCCCCCAGCACATTTTTCTCACGCCCAACATGATTTCCAAATATACCCCTGCGTGAGTTAAGTCACGCAACGTGACTTAACTCACACACGTTATAAGCTCTACATGACTTAAGTCACGCACCATTGGCCTGTGCGCGAGTTAACTCACGCACGTTGGCCGGTGGTCAGAGCTAAAGAACAAACATTTTTCTCACTTTTGTCAGGTTTTCAACATTCAATTTACACGTTTTTAACCCATTATACACGTTTTTTTCTTACCACATTAATGATGTTTATAACCTATTCTACCATTCCCACCTATAAATACCCCTCCATACTTCCCTAATTCCTCACACCATATCACTTTCTCCCCCTCCTCACTCTCTCCCTCTCTTTCTCTTATTCTTTTTTGCTTCTATAGTCTCTAGGCTCTTTATACCCCTTTAGGTATATAGTAGTAGCTCTTGGGGAAAATAGTGGTCGGTCGAGTTGAGGAAAAAGACATCATCCCTTGAGGTAAAATTAGGTTTGCTTCCTTTTACTCCCAAAATCTTTTTACCGTGGGTAAAAAGAATTATCATGGGGGTATAAAAGGAACCAAATTTAAATTTACCTCAAGGGATCTTGATGTCTTTTTCCCCCAACAGGACTAATCACTATTTTCCCCAAGAGCTATTGCTATATACCGAAGAGGGTAAAAATAACTTTTTTTTTACCCCAAAAGGGTAAAAAGATAGTAAGTAGATTAGTGAATTCAAATAAATTATTGTAATGTTTGAATGATATTAATAAAACGAGAATTGTATTTATTAATTTTGTTTTTTATTTGTAATTATATTTGCATTTATTTTATGTTTATGATTATATATTGAATAAATAAATATTGAATAAATAAAATTGAATTTATTTTCTAATTTTGTATTTAATGAATAAATAAATTAGAATAAATATTGAATTAGAATAAAATCGAATTTATTTTCTAATTTCGAATTTATTTTAAGTGCACAAATAAATTAGAATTTATTTTTTAATTTCGAATTTATTTTAAATGCATAAATAAATTAGAGAGCAAATAAATAATTTAAAATAAAGTGAAAAAATAATTTAGAAAATAAAAAATTTAGAATAAATTGAACAAATAATTTAGAATAAAGTAAATAAAATATTTTAGAATAAAGTAAATAAAATAATTTGAAAATAGTAAATAATTTTTTTTTAAAAAAAGCCACTATGCGCTACTTAACTCACGCCACTCAACTTAACTTGCGCATTATTTTACACTTGTGCTAATTAACTAGCGCATGAGCATTTTGAGCATGGCTGCAGGGCGCGAGCAAAATGTGCTGGGGGAAGAGCAGAAATCGAGAAATTATCTTATCTTCCTTGTCTTATCTTGGGCTTCGGCCCATCTTCAAGTTTTAATTAGTTGAAAAAAACGTGACTCTCAACAGATTTCTTAAGAACTACACCCCCTCTAAATTTACCAATCTAGACAATGAAAAAATACCGTTTTTTCTAACGTTCGAATGAAGAAATCCTTAAGTATGATGAGAGTGCCTTTTTTTAATTTTTGTTGTTGAAACTGATAAAATCGTCTTTTAAGAATCACAAATTGGAAGGGAAAAAAGGGAAAAAATATTGTAATTTCAAAATACATAGTTGAAAACTCCAGTACGTTATTGGCATTTGAACTATTTCCTTGTCCTTTCACTAGAATTTTCCTTCGACAATTTAAATTGCGTATATTAGAAAATTAAATAAAAATGATAATTAACGTATATAGGATACTCTTCATATTAAAAAATTAACGAATTGTTGCCAAAAGACTGATTATATCACTACTAGAAAAAGCAAAATTAGCGAGGGGAAGTAGTGACGGAAAAAATGAAATTCTTCACAAATTCCTTGGTCGCAAAATTTAGTGACGGAATTAGAGAGGGATTTCACGTTTTCCCTCACTAAATATCCCGCACTAATTTTTGTTTTTTTAGTAGTGTATTTTGTGTGTATATATTAGTTAATGGTAACACGTGTGCAATTGTTGAAGCGCCAACACTGCATTCTTTTGTTAATTAAGTTCCCTAACATTTGTTAATTAAGTCCCCTATTAGTAAACATTAGTGCGTCATCATCATGTAATCTTTCAAGGTATATATAACGTGTAGCTCAGCCATGCAACTCTACGCAACCATTAACACAACAAAAAATAATAACGAAACAAAGCCATGCAAAGATTCAAAGTTTGTTGGAGTTTTGATAACCACACAACAATAACATATATAACAACATTCACATTGTAAAGATATATATTATTCAACTAATTAATTAAGAGATGGGTAGATTAATTGGTATTTAGAATATCATTATGCGAGTCGCTACCAAGCTTCCAATTTTGCTCAATGTAATTGCCTAAAAAAGGTAATATGTGATGATCAATGTGTATGATGTGTACCTTAAAATAATTAAATCCATAAATTAAAATTAAAAATACATATATAAGATATGGTGACGCATGACTGTTATTCAGCCCTCCCACAACACTGGGATTCTGTTTGTGGAATAGGTCTAAACTAGATACAGACGATAACCATGTACGAAACGCAAGGGAATATGCATGCATATATTATTTCAACGTATGGTTATTTTTTAAAAGGACAATTATTATTTATTACAAGATTTAAGTTTATGATGAGTTCACAAGGCTAAACTCTTCGAATTAAATTAGAGGGTTAAGCTATTATCACTAGACTAGATATGGAAAGAGAGTAGCCCCCCTCTTAGCAACATGGACCTATAATTTAACTTAAGGTTGTAGAATTGATGATCTGTGTAAACACGTGTAGGGTCTCTTGACTAGACTCCTAGACTTGTAAGGTACTATGGAAAATAGAAAAATGAATAAACAAACAAAACAACTTACATATAATAGAACATTTGTTAACGTAAAAATTCTAATTGAAAATTTAAAAATAAAGTTGTTATGTTAAAAAAGCATAGCACTATGAGTTGTTACATGTTACTAATTGTTTACACTTCAAAATAATTAAGTTGAAAGTCAAGAACGATAAACAGTCGAATTTAGGACCACTTTAATCCCCTTTAATTAAATGAAGTATAGTCGAGTCTAAATTCTATAAGATACTTTAATATGAACGAGATAGGTTAATCTATCTCAAATAAAACAAATTTATCAACAAAATAAACTAAAAAATATAACAATTTATTGTAAGTGACCCGTGAGCCAAATCGCCCCAGCCCTTCACCACTCCACTTTCTCTGCGGCTCAAACATGATAGATAAACTTGAGTGGTCGAGTTTACAATTTTAATTAATCCCGTCTAAAATGAAGGGTTAAACAATTTGACCCGTCAAACTGAACCCACTTTACCAACCTGCATGTGACGTGAATATATGAATTGTTGATTTAGATCATTAATAATGAATTTTGAAAGAATATATTTACATTTGATCAATGAAATTGAAAAGAAAAAAAATTGTAACATGGTTTTTATCCAAATTAACAAGATCATATCAATAATGAATAATATACGTCATAAAAATAAGGCTGAAACTAGGTTATGGGAGAGAAAAAATCATGAAACCATTTCAAAACTCCTCAATTTTATTTATTTTTTAAAAAAAATTCATATAGTTTACTTTCGTAGAAATTCACTTTTGGACCGGAAACCATTTCAAAATTCCTCAATTTCCTTTGCGCTTTGTAAATTATCTCATGTTTCTTCCAAGAGAATGGAGTCATCTGCAAATTATAATATGTTGCAATGTAACTGCTAATACTAACATACCTTGAATCTTTTGAAATGTCAATTTCTACTGCCTTTGAGATTAAACTTTTTTTTTTGTTTGAAAGAAACCTTTGGGACTAAACTTGCAAAACCTTCTGAAGCGGTCAAAAAGAGAAATATGACCAAATGAGACACGGTGCTCGAATCTCGTCTAATTAAACATAAAGTCTAAGTATTCTCAACGTATTGAATCATACGCCTTTTAGAAATCTATTTTTAACAATAAACACATATCTTTCCTTCTTTTTGCCAAATCTACGATCTAATTGACCACCACTTCATTGTCCAGCAAATGTCTCCCTTGAAGAAATGTAACCTATTGTTTAAAATTATTGTGCCTCCTCTAATACGTGTCAGCTTAGACTTTCTAACCTCAAGAGTCAGAGTTCAAATTCCACATGAGACAGTTAATTAAAATATGGTAATTAGTGTCATTGCTATTGATAAAATCTTTTTTCCCTAATAAAAAAAGCTTTCCCTTGCACTTCTTTCAATTTATTAGCAAGAATTTTTGGTGAATTGTAAATATAATCCACCAAATATACGAGTCTATACCCTCATAAGTCATTTGAATGATCTACTTTTGGTATTAATTCCAAGAGTAAATTCATCACCGCCTTTGCTAGTAACGAGTTTCTTTGAAAACTCATGTAAAACTCTGGAAGCTCACTAGGGCAAGGACATGCCTCAAGGCTCGAAAAATATATACAAAGGTACTTAAAGGTCACCCACAAAGAAGATCTCACCTTGACAACAAAAGTTGAACTCACAAGCTGATGAATGATTCAACTCTTTTCAATTAAACCAACATTCATTGACTTGTAGGCTCCACTTGATGAACGGAAAAATTGAATCCGTATGAACCCTAGCTCTTGTCCCCATCACAGCTCCAAATATCATCCCCAATTTCTTCCATGGATGACTATACTAAGAAATAAATCATCATCTTCAAGAGAAAGCTGCCTAATATTAATGTTGCTCAAACTTGGTATTGTCGAGTCTTTAATTGCAAATCTTGATTCGAAATAATTCTAAACCTCACCCTTTATGGTCTCAACTCCCTCAATCCATTCATCTACTTTGTTAGCGCAATAAGGTGATTTTTCATATTCGAACCTGGATATCTCCATGATAGAACTTTGTATTCAAATTAATTTTCATGCCTCACCCACTTCTGCCTAAATATTTTCCTCAACAAGCTTTTCATGGAACGAATAGAGTTTCGTAACCTCACTAAGTAATTGGGCACAAATGGTTAATGTGGTCCACCAAAAGACAAATTGTTCAGAAGAATTTGATTCGATTTATGGATGGATGATTATTGGTCAGACTTTAGTTACTTCTCGGTCAAAGGTCAAACACTGGATTAATAACATGTCCCCTTTTCCATCAGAGTCGGAGGGTTAACACATAAAAAGGAACATCAATATTCAAATTTGTTTTGTTTAATCTTTTTTAGTTGAATATTAACTTTTCAATATATTCTATTTTAAACTTCAAGTTGAACATTAATTATATTCAATGCAAAATTATATTTGTATAATCTCTTAACTTAATTTGACTTGATTTGATCCATGGCATATTTCTTCATTTGATCCGTTTGCATATGAATTTTCAAACTTCAATTTCATTGTTTAATTTCCCTACGAGAACTCGATCTTCAAATATACGGTTCTTCACTCAAATTTGCATATGAATCTAAAATTTGAAACTTGAAAACTCATCATACGACAGGCCAAAAGGAGAAAAATGACGTAAAAAAAAAAGACTCGTTATCTAAAATTAAGTTAAGGAATCACATATGGAATTTTACCAATATTCTAAAAACATTGGATTTTTATTTAATTTAGAAAGTTTTTAGTAGCCATTGAAAAAAAACACTAACAACTACCTTATAATTTTTTTATGAACTATGAACAAATGAAAAGTTACTTCTATTTACAAAAAAGAGACCGAGAAGAGGGAAAAAAAACCAACAATTAATTGATGGGATAAAAAGGAGGTCAATTAAATAAATTATCTAATAAATAATTACAAAATCTTTATATTGTTCAACACCACAAACTAAATTAGTGAAAGTATGCAATGCCACTAAAAAACTATTTTACCCTAACATACAATAAAATCCGGCAAATAGTTATTATTATATTTGAATGTTTAACGAGTAGACACAATAGTCTCTTAGTATAACGAAATTACAATATAATCTTTGACATGTGTACTACATTAGTTAAATTAGTCTATGCAAGGAGCGATTGCTCCTATCTTCGATTAAGAAATATTTACATATTTCATGCCTACCTGCCGTTTCAACCCTCCATGTGTTAACCGACCACAATTCAACCCTCCAAGAGCTATAAGGCCATGGCGTTAAAAGAATCATTTTACCATTAGAGACTATTTTGTTTAACAGAATACACAATCAGAGACTATTTTGTAGTTTAGCTATATTTAGAGATTATTATGGCTAATCGTTACAAATTAATGGATGAAAATGACTATTATAATATTTTGTCAGATGACCCCACTCTTATAATGGTATTTTAAAATTGATGTTATGATAAAAAAAATGGTTTTATATCATATGCAAATTTGCACATGTTAAAAACTTTAAAATAATAACTTTGCATTACAACTTATACATTTTGTATTAAATATAAAACTTTTTGATAAATAATTGTTGTTTTTAATAAAAAAAAATTGCTACTTTTAGTTGCTTTAACATATTACACTTGTTATACAAATCCAAAAAATAAAAAATAAATTGATCTTTTATTGAATGTTAGACAAAATTATTGCCAGTGCAAAACTGTTATAGACAGAAAGAATGAAAGACTATTAAGCTCAACAAATTAAATAAATTATATTATATATTCCTCTTCTGGACTGTTCTCTTTGCATATATACGTGGCAAAAAGACCAGCTTGTCTACAGTGAGTTACTACAAGGACTTCCCATTTAGCAAGCAACAACTTGAAAGTGATGACATCATAGTGAAATTGTGCTTGTTGTAACTTACAAAACAGGAATAACAATCGTTTGAGATCTCAAAGGTAATATAATACTTATTTTTTGAAGAAAAAAACAAAAGCTAAGAAGTGATAATGAACTTAAAAAAGTATTTGACTTATATATCACACAGTGTTAGATAAAGAGTTGATGAAATTTGCCACCTGATTTTCAATGGCTTTTGAATATATTGCTGCGGATGCTAAAATAGAAGAAGCAACCTGAAATTGTTTGATGCAAAAGCTTATATGTGAACACTTGAACAGTGTAAAGGGAATCGTTGACTTCATATGTGGAATAAGAATGAAACACATGTCATATGCCCTAGTTTTAAAGTTTCATTTCAAGAAAATTTGTCCGCTTAAAAATGGACATGTGTCCAGAAACGCGAACATACGCAGCAGGTTGACACATCATAAACCCCAATCTTCTTGGACGTGAGTTTGTATAATTTTTTTGTGAAACATATACTCCTTTGTTCATTCATTTTTCAATGTTAAAAAACATGTTGTTATTCATTTGTTGTTTCTAAAATTCAATGCAACATGTAAATATAAATATAACTCTGATAGTAAAAATTTGTAATGATATTTGATATGAGCTTGACTATGCAATTTCTCACTTACAAACCAAGTGTTGTGTAAGTGCAAGGGCCTCAAACTTAGAGGGGCTTCAAAATTTGAAAAAAAGGAAAAAAATACTTGTACCTACGGCCAAGATTCATCACTAAATGTGTTTTTTCGTAGGTAAAAGTTTGAAATACAATAATTTTATTGACGGTTATACCATTGTTCATAGATAAAAGTCTATTTATTTATAGGTAAAAGTCATGTTTAAACAATTTCTCATATATTTAACTACAACGTAGATGTTTTTAACTATAAGTGGTGTTCAATTCTTTCCAATACATTTTAAATGAAAATTGTCGAAATTATAACGAGGCCTCTAAATTATCGGGAACGGCCATGTTATAAACATATATTGTGTGTGAATTACACTTTAAGAAAAAAAACTTCAAAACACTATTAACTAATTCCATATACACTGGTAGAGTGTTCACATATAAGGTTATTTACATATAACTAACAAGTGCCCAAGAGAAACTCTTTATAGAAAAATATAAAAGAATCCTTTTTATAGAAAAATACCAATTTAAAATTACATTCTCTCCGTCCTAAAATAAATGACTCGTTTTAAAAAATAAGCTCAAAATGACTAATCATTATCAAAATTAATTTTTTTTTACAACTTATCAAAATCAATTTTAAATGCAACATTAATTACAACATTAGCAAAAACGTTGTCTTCCGAACTTTTACCTACAGAAAAATGACATTTAATGATAGATTTTGTCCATATGTACATATTTTTTACTTTTTTTTCTTTCGAATTTTAAGACCTCTTTAAGTTTGAGGCCATATGTCAAGAGTCTTGTTGCACTTGCACATGGCGCAACCTAAAGAGAATTCGAGTATAAAAAAGGATATTTTGTGAGGGATTAAATTTAAAAGTGTCCAAATATAAAAATTGAATTTGTATGTCAGAAGTTTCCGTAGAGATTTAAAACATGTGCAATTTAATATGGAGTGCGCTTTTATTCCCTAAATTGGGATTAAAAAACATTATATTTATAAAAGATAGAGACTAAAATTTTTGGAAAAAATTATTAAAAGTAAAGTTGAAAAATCTTTAATTTAAGTGAATAAAAACATGCTTAATCTTAATTGTTTTTCTAAATAATTTATTCTCAAGTTTAACAAATGAAAATTATATTATTTTTAAATTAGAAATATACATTTCTATTTTGAAGATGACTTTTTTTGAAATGCTATCCAAATGAACAATGGATAAAAATTGAACCATCCTAATTACTACCATAAAAAAACAAGTGTATAGCCCATTTTTTCCAAATGTTTGATATGGGAACCGAACAACCTTTACCGCCCATCCTTGCCTTGAGACATATGTAAAACTTACAAGGTCAACCTAATCATTTTCAGTTTTTCGATTAAAAAGGTCAACCCCTCTACAACTCTGATGCAATTGATTGACTACGAACTCAAACTGTTTACTACTATTTGTTTTTAAAGGGCAAAAATTTTAATTAGGAAAATATTTTTTTAGTTAGGAAATATTAAAGACTACATTTAGAGTACTTGTTAAGAAAATTAAAATAGAAATTTTCTTTTAAAAAATGGTAAGAAAACATGTATTCAACTTTTTAAATGTTTAAAAGTTGTTGTTTTCAATATGAAAGTTTCGATTTTTGTTTTCTTAACATTTTTTCTTAGGACAATTGTTAGCAAAACATTTTTAGTAATTGTGAAGGAGGTTACAAAACTACATGATTTGTATTGGGTGCGATACATTGGATTACATATTGACAAACAAGCAATATTTTACATAAGAAAAACAAATTTGATCGAGGGCAGTCACCCTCTAAAGCATCAACTAGCAAGATATGTCCGAGAAACTTATGTGGCCGAGTTGAAAGGCACCATTAAAGTTAATTATCGTTGAAGTTTATGATTCTCTACTATCAATGTTGAGAATGTGTCTCAAAATTGATGTTGAAGTCTGGAAAAAATCGTGACACGGGAGCATGGAATTGTGGCACAATTTTGGGTGTGTTTCTAGGAGGCTGTCATTGGAAAAATCGTGGCACGATGCAGAGGCAACGTGACACGATGGAAATGTGGCACGATGTAGGAACAATGTGGCACGATGCCTCGGGGTCTGAGCACTATTTAAGGCTTCATTCTTCATGTTTTTGAGACAACTTCAAGAGAGAAAAACTTGGGAAATCAAAGGCGGTAACTTTAGGGTTAAGGGTCTTTGATTATGGTTCTTTTGAGAGGTTCTCTTGGGTTGGGAAACATTTGTAAACACCTTGGGTGAATGAAAATCATTGAGTGTCTTGTTCATTGGTGAGATTGGGAAAATGGTAGAAATTAGAGTTTGTTCTTTGTGAGCTTGTTGAAGCTAATTTCTTGTAACCCTTTTGTATCTCATTGTAAGAATACATTGATAGTGGATTGGAGAGATCAATCTCTCCCCCGGAGTAGGTCAAGTTGGACCAAACTTGGTAAACATTTCTTGGTGTGTTTGTTTCTCTTCTCTCTTTATCTTTTGTTTGTGGTTTTGTGCTTTTCACTTGATTCCTATATTAGATCTTGGTTATTGTTGATGTTGCTTGTTGTTACTTTGATATTGGTTACTACTTTCCTTTACTCTACACATCATAGTTTTATTGGTGTGATTTTGATGCCAAATTCATAACAATCAATTTAGAAAGTTTAAGCAATAGGATCAATCTAATTGTCGATTTTTCTTAATTGAGTCATTCTATCAATTTTTTTTAAAGATCACTTTTCATAATTTCATCAATTAATTCATGCTTTTTACAATTTCTTTCTATACCCTTCCCAATCTTATAATTCGTTGTCGATTTTATTAAAATTTCCATGACCAAGGTGTTGGGTTAAAGTGGGTACTCATCCAAGTCTCATATTTATTGGTGTAAAGAAAAAAGGGGCAAAGTGTTATTATAAATATGAATGGTTAGTTTAAGTTTTCTTCACCACAACATCTCTAATCTCTTGGGTGTATGATGGTTTGTATCAGATCTGGGTTTGCAATTTTTCCATGCAAAAAATGTAATTGAGAGGTTTGCAATTTTGTCCTTATAAAAGTTGTAATTGTGTGAGAGTTCAGAGTCTGCAATTTTGTCAATGCATAAATTATACGAGAGTTTGCAACTTTCTCTTATAAAAAATTACAGGTTGAGTAATAAAATATTTTTGTTGAGATTGTGTATGAAGTGTCGAACCACGATAAATTTATGAGTTATATATTTTTTTTTGTGTGGTTGTGCACTTGTGCTTTTACTTTGTAAAGATTTTATTTTGTGGATTTTTCATATATTGGTGGCTTTCAAAATGTGCCATTATCATATGTAAGCCATGATGCACCACAATAATTATATAATTAACTTTTTTTCCATGTAGCTAGTGTAAATTAATTATGTTTCAACAGAGTAAGTGAAAAGGCCCTTTTTGTGGTTTTAAATAATTCAAGGCTCTTGGAATTATCACATGAAATATTCTTCTTTCACGGACATAAAAAATAATTCAAATTATACTACCCACTTTTTAATTTAAAAAAACACTTTATTCAGTTTTGATGCTGTATCACTTCGTTAATGTGTCTTTGGGGGGTCCATATTGTTCAATATACTGTATGCAAGTATTGCATACGTATATACCATGCATATATTATCAAATAAAATACAAAAATGTGCATCATTGATAATGTAAAGTACAAGATCATATTGTGTATAGATTGTTGAAATACGTTGCATATGGACGGCACCAAATCCTTTTGACTTCAAACATATAGCCTTCATTTCTTCTGTCTATAAAAACAAGGTCATCTTACTTTACTTTAGAGAACAAACAAAAAGTTTACTTTCCTCTTTCTATTTTTGGTTTCTTAGAGTGCACTTTTCAACTATACCTTTTGAAATTCATAAAAATATTCATATTCTAGCTTTGTGAAATATGGGAAGAACACCTTGTTGTGATAAAAGTGGACTCAAAAAAGGTCCATGGACACAAGAAGAAGATCTCATGCTTATCAACTACATTAATACTCATGGACCTGGAAATTGGCGCAACCTCCCCAAAAATGCTGGTACCAATTATATCAATTTAATTTAATTACTTACTTCTTCTTTAATGTACTGTAATTAGTTTCTAATGAACTTGTTTTGCTTGAATATTATTACAGGTCTTCAAAGGTGTGGCAAGAGTTGTCGTCTTCGATGGACAAACTATTTGAGACCTGATATCAAGAGAGGAAGGTTCTCCTTTGAAGAAGAAGAGAGTATTATTCAGCTCCACAGTGTCTTGGGAAACAAGTACGTGTGTCCATCAAATTTTAATTGGAATGAAAGCGTCTTAAATTTTTCTAATCGGAAGAAAATATATCGATTTGGATTCTCTTCAGCGGCTGCATGATGCAGCACCGCTCAGGTTCTTAGATTTAGAGATATCTCTAAATCTAAGGATTCTGTGCGGCCGCTGCAGATGATCAGTACATTAATTTTACCATTAACCTTGTAGAGGTTAATAATTCTCCTTAGTCTCACTTGTCCTAATTTTTTTTTTATGTAAAATAAAAATACAAGATTAACTTCTCATCCATGTATTTAACCAATTTTCTAGTGTGAAAAAGCTTTAATTAATTGTTTTTGTCGTTTAAAGACTTTATGCTAAGTGTTTTTTTATTGTTTACCATGAACATTATAGGTGGTCTGCTATAGCTGCTAGATTACCCGGAAGAACAGACAATGAAATAAAGAACTACTGGAACACACACATTAGGAAAAGATTACTTCGAAGTGGAATTGATCCTGTTACTCATACTCCACGTCTCGATCATCTATTTGACATGTCCTCCGTTAATATTCTCAGATCAGCTTTATTAGGAGGAAACAACCCAATGAACCCATCATTTCTGAACTTATTAGGTGGTGCTCAAGCTTTGATGAACCCTGATTTGTTAAAGCTAGCCGCAACGGCCACATTATTAAACAACAACATAAATTTGGTTTCACAGAATCAACAACAAATCAATAATGCTGCTAATGGCACTCAACAACAAGTGCAAAATCAAGTTTACAATCAAGATCAATTTCAAATACCAACTCAAACTCACAATGTGAATAATGGCTTATTAGGAAACATGAGTTGTTCAAGTTCAGCTGAAAATACAAATCCTTGTTATTTTGGAGAGGATTTGATTTCGAAACAATATTCAGAATTGTTTCATTGCCTAAATAATGATGGAAACAAAAACAGTATGGGATATGAATCGGTTATATCGACTACGCCTTTATCGATGACACCAACACCATCACCAACATATGTGAATAGCTGCACAGAGGAAGAGAGGGATACATATTGCAGTGACATATTCAAGTTCGAAATTCCAGAGAGTACTTTGGACATTAATGATTTCTTGTAAATGTGTGTATATACGATTGTGAGCTTTGTTTAATATGCACAAGTAAGATAGTTTTGTATCATGCACAAGATTATTTTTTATTATTGGATCAATAAGTCTAATAGTATGTTTTATTGATCAAATAGTGAAAGTTAATTTGCGCATGATGCAAGACTTACGTTACTTGGGCATT
>Ga0315913_1002560_pt1 | contig 21450 bp, 16 predicted proteins | sample MpolsnodulesMG_FD_207736 | JGI IMG/M metagenome (GOLD analysis project Ga0315913, IMG submission 207736) | Medicago polymorpha root nodule microbial communities from Los Angeles, California, United States - small nodules | ecosystem: Host-associated > Plants > Roots > Nodule | place: USA... | reverse complement strand
ATGAATTTTTCCATGACAATATAGGAGGTTAACAAAATAAATTATGTTAAAATTAAATTAGAAAGTAATAAAAACAAACAAATAAAATATTTGGACTATTCTTCAAAAACAAAACAAAAATATTTGGACTATAAAATTAAAGTAGATATGGATTATTTGTTGAGATGTTTATGCTAGATAAAAAAAATGAGTTTTCTAAAAAAAAACATAAATGTTAATATGGGAGTGAGCGTGTGCATAAACAATTGTTGTTTTTCATTGGAATACCTAAAAAATAAAAATTCATAGGGAGGTAGTTATAAAATAGACCCATTGTGAGATAAAAATACACGAACATCATAAAATTATTTTTGGTCAAGTAGCCTAATGGCTAGAATTCATCTTTTTCAAGGTGAATAAGTGGGGTGTCCGAAGTTCGAATCTCGGCCCCTGCATATAAATATATTGAAGGTGAGAAAAACACAAGGGGGTGGGGGGTTGAATTGTGTTAACTTTTACAATTACAGTGGTTCCTACCCCCCCCCCCCTGCACTTCCAAGGAGAGTTCACTAAAATCAATATCTAATTACAATTGCTTATGCACAAAAGCAAAAGACTTCAAACTACTCAAGCACAGCTGCAAGAGACTTCCTATGCTCAAGCACAGCTGCTTAGGAGAGAACAATTTCAAATTCATCCCATGTATATAGCATAACCAGCGTAGGTGCAATTGTTTTCTTGTACTATTGTAGACATGAAGAGTGGAGTAGTGGTTGTACAGTTGTACTATTGTCATTTTCCTGCGCTCTTCAGTGGATAAGCATTCAATGCCTTCAAATTCCTTTGAATTAGCCGTTGCTCCAGGCTTCCATTCCTTCTGCAATCATAAGCGTTCAAAATAACAACTTTTAACAAACTGGAGATTCTAGTCTTCACCCTCTGATGAACTACAGCTTCTCATGACGTCAGCTTCTAGTAGACAGTTTCTGATAATCTTCAGCCTCTGATGACGTCATCTTCTGATGATCTTCAGATGCTCTTTTCTTGCAACACAAGCTTCCTTTTTGTAAATGACATTGCTTTCATTTGTTCTTCCAGAACCTATATTTGATTTAAATTTTTGTCTATGGTCATGCATACTTGAACAAATATTAACATATTCAATTGACATTTTTAATACCCTGTTATCATCAAAACTCAAAGTGGTATTGTCAAACACATTTTGTTCCAACATATATGAGTCATTTTTTATAGCTTAGAAAATGATTTTGACATTCTATAATTTAAAGATTAAAGATTATTTTTTAGTGACTTTATTAAAAAGTATAATCAATTTTGTGTTTTATTTATCATAATAACAATCACTTATTTGAAGAAAAAAATTTAATTTAATTTGATATAACTATATAAAATAGATTTTTTGTTACAAAATTAATTCCATCTTTTGAATCTTATTTTCTCCCCCCTCCCATAAAAAAATAATCTTAATATCTTTTAATTTGAAATTGTTTCTAGATTTTTTTTTTTTTGTAGATCCTGGTTTTAAGAAAACAATAACAAAAAGAAGAAAAAAAGCTCTTTAAAGTAATCTTTTTTAAAAGTTATAACGAACAACTCCATAGATCTCCCTCAAAAAAAAAAAAAAAACTCCATAGGTTCTATTTGTAACAAATTTGAATAAAAATAATTTTGACATTCAATAATTTAGAGATTTTTTTACTATTAATTAACATTAAAAAATAAAAGAGCATAATTGACATTCAAAAATTATACTGGTCATTAACAAATTATACTGGTCATTAACTTTCATAAATAGTTTTTGGTAGTATGAATTTTTTTAGTAGATATGATGAAAATTCGAAGAAAAAATTCAGTTTAAAAAAAAAATTTCCTTCAAATTTTTATTTTAACAAATTTGGAAATTCGAAAAGAAATAAAAAAACTACATTTATTGAAACAAATAATGCTGAAATTGAAGTAGCTATTAATTCATTAAAACAAAAATTATTTAACAATTGAAGTGAAATATTTAATGGATAGGATTGAAAGCATTACATATAGTTTGTTGAGATATTTATGTGAAATAAAAAATTGATTTTAAAAAATAAAAAATAATAAAAATATTTAGAATAAATGTGGAAGTGACACGTGGCATAAAAAACCTTGTTTTATATGTATGCTATTGATGATTATAAAAGTCACAATTTTAAAAAAATAATACATGTGATCAAAATAAAAAATGTAAAATTTTCTCATAAACTATACTTATTTCCATATGTTGGGATATCGAGAGAAACATCGTTAAAAGAACTCAATACAAATTTTATTTAATGTTGACGAGAGAAACATCATTAAAAGAACTCGATACAAATTTTATCTAATGTTATTAATTGAATCACATCTCTCTAATTACCTTCATCTACAAGAAGTATAAATCTAAGTGGTTCATTGAGAAACAATTCTAATGATGTATATCTAAAATTGAACCATACACATCTCTATTTAATTTTTACAACACTGTCTCACTTTTTCACCCTTCATCTTTTATATGATATGTGTATCTGTGAAGTATCTTATATATATCCAATAAAATATTTTTTTAAAAATTAAATAATTAATTTTGATACTTCGTGGATACGCATCCACGGATATCTATGGAGTATCGGCATCCCATACGTATCCAATACGGGTACCTCTCTATTTTGGAGTATCCGGGCTTCATAGGTTGTTACCTATTCCTTATGCTTCAAAAAAATTTGAGCAAGATTTGACCCAAATATTTTTAGTCACTGCTTTTAAATAAACTCATGTATATCGTTTTAAATTTTGAATCATATTTTTCCGTCATATTATTTTTTTTTTTTTTACAGGAGACAAGACAAAGAAGAAAAACAACAAAGAAAAAGATATTGTATGCGATGACAAGCAACAACCATTTGGCCTGCTGTAAGCATCAAACGAAGATTTGCTAGAGGATTAAGAAAAGTTATCATATCACTGATGGACCTTATTCCAAGCTTGGTCAAATAATAAGCACATATATTTCCCTCTTTGAGAATGTGACAAAGTTGGAAGTCTCTGTTGCAAAAATTTATTTATTCTTTTAATAAATGATGAATTAAATATGTTTTTTTTTAAGTTTTAGCACTTAAAATTCTATTTTATTCATATTGTTGTAAAAAATTATGAATTTTTGTGAAAGAGATTGTTATAATATTCAAATCGTCTATGCAGAAATTCATTCAAAAGTATAAATAATACACACAAGTTGACTTAAAAAGATAGACCAAAAATCGTGATGAAAAATATTTAGACGACCGAAACTTGCTGAAATTTTTTAGAAACACTAAAAACGAAATTTGAGATAATTATAGAAAACAATTATGTATATTGTTAGCATTGAAGTTAGTTTTTTTTTTTTAGAATTTTGAAAATAAGTGTGTTACATTTTAAAAATATTAACCTGATTAAAATGTTCCACACCACATTTTTTTTTAGCAAAGGCAAAGTTAATTCATTTCATTAAAAATTAACGAATATAAAGTAGGCGTTACATGATGAAAGATATGGGGGCTAGGGTTGTTGAGGCAAAATCCCTAATTAATTTTAAAGATAATAAACCTTGATGATTAAGGAATTAATGGACTTTGATTAATTTCTTGGTATTTAACTTGTGCTCTTGAGTGTTTTACTAAGACAGGAACAAGGTTTAAATTATACCAAGATTCAAGAAACCAAAGAACATTTGGTTTTATGAACTAACTTTGAGTTCAGAAAGTTAGTTCAGAATGTTGGTCAGGGAGTTCATCAGAATGTTCAAGTAGAGTTCAGAAGGTTGGTCTTACACAAGCCAAGAAACTCAAGAACATTATTAAGAACATGCAAGTCATACGTGACATGAATAAATGTCCAGGAAAGTACATTTGCATGAATCAATCAAGCAATAAAGACATTTACAAGGTTGATGCCAAAAATGATATTCAATGTTCATTTAAGACTGTGAACATTTGAAGTACTAGGAATATTCGAATGAGAATATCATCCTAGATGTTGCAATCACTGCACTTCACTTATGTTTTCACTATTAGGATTGATTACATCAAATATGAGTCTTACAAATCATCCTAAGTGAAAACAAATGAAACATTCTAATGATCAGAATGTTCAGCTCTGCACATGCTTTATACTGTGAACAGTACAGTAGGTGGAAAGTTAAAAAGCAACGCAAAAAAGGAAGATCTTGTCCTGATCAATCAAAGATGGACACGTATGAGATATGATACTGTACAATATCATGCAAATCTCCCAAAAGCATGAGCTTGAAGATTGAAGAACCACTGTTCTCTCTCCTGCACACAATCCAATGCAGATATGAAATTACTTTATCCAGCAACATTATGATGTTTGTGCAAAAGTTACAACACATGAGTAATGCCCAGAAAATCATGAGGCACACATTGGATAAACCCATAAACTCATCATACACTCATAAATGATGAACCCAGATGAATGTCATGATGAGCATCAACATTCTGATGTTCATCCTAAGAACACAACAACATTCTCATGGTCAGAATATTAATTCACCCAGGTTTTCAAGTAAAAGTAAGTGGGGCGCAAGACACATGGCATAAGACCATTGGTCACCCTCTAACGGCTATATGAGCCCAAAAACTCTATAAATAAAGATCAAAGGCTCAACATTACTTGCACCATTGCAAAGCATACAAGGAAAACAACCTTAGATTGTTTTAAAGCTTTAGCATTTGAATTGATCATCACTGGACATTCAAATTGTCTCTTGTTGTGTAAATCAATTCTCTATTATCATGTTAAAGATAATTTCTCCCTCCATTCTTCTCTTGTCTGATTTCAATCATTCAAACTCCATACAAATTGTAATCAAAATCTCATCTAGTTTTATGGGTACTAAAATGTTAGTTTGAGCAAAGATTGTAAAAGTCTAAGTGGATAACTTAGCAAGAAGGTGCAAATCTGCCGAGGCTTAGAGAATACAATGTTGTAATTGTTCAAGTGAACAAAGATTGTAAGGTGCAGGATTTGAGAGGTTATCTCAAGATTCATAGTGGAAACTCTCACAAGATTGTGAGGAGTGGACTAACCTATATTGGTTGAACCACTATAAATTTTTGTGTGTTTTTTCTCTATTCCCTATACTCTTTAATTTTAGTATACACTTCACACAAAAACCCATTTATTTTATTAAACAGTTTTTGCATAAGAACTTCAGAACGTTCTGAAGTTATTTCACTAACTTAACTATTCCAAGTAACACAACTTGAGAATTAATTTTAAGTTACAAGTTAATTTTTAAAGGGTCACAATTCAAACCCCCTTCCTTGTGACTATTTTATCCACTTCAAGGGTGAGATAGTGATGTTCTGGCAATACTATGAGCAACTCTATTTGCTTGCTTCCTAACATACGACACTACAAAGTTGGGTCTATTAAGTAGTAAACTTCTACATTGAGTTACAAGATCACCGAACTCGTTGATGAGAGTAGTGGTGATGGAAAGAGCATCAAATAAGATTTTAGAATCGGTCTCAAACACGACATCACACATTCCATGTGAGATAGCCACTTTGATAGCATCTAGAAGGCCTAATGATCCAACCTCTAAAATAGTAGCCGATGAGTAGTAGAAGTCTGATTTGCCAAGTAATAATACACTCATAGAGTCATGGCATAATCAAGTTATTGTTGAAAGCGGCTGCATCTACATTACATTTGATCATGCCAACCGGTGGTTTGATCCAAGCGTGTTCTGAATTTGTGTTGTGGATTGGTGCCTTTGCTTGTTGCATACAACTCCCTTCATTTAGTGTGTCCTTTGCGCGAATGATATTTGTACAACAATTTATTGACAACATTTTTTTCTCTCTTCCCGTCGATCAACAACAATAAAGAGAGAAAAAGGAAGAAAAAAAGTAAACACATGATATAAGTATGAAAGAAAGAATTGTTCAAAAATTACCACAAAAGAATTGAACAAATATCATTTCTCTTACATTAAAGATTCATTTAGGTTAACCAAGTTGCTTGAGCTCCAGTGGCAATGAGCTCCTTCCAAGGACGTACCCGGGGAATACCGGGTTCAATTCCCACGGGAAACAACGCTTGACGAGTGTGCATGCCTTTACGCACGAACCCGGATTAGTCATCCATCATTGGTAGGTCGGAAACCTATACGAAAGAGAAAAAAAATTCATTTAGGTTAAATCAAATCATGAAACCAAATACTAAAACCAACCTATAATAAAATCTTTACCCCATGAATGATGGCATGATCACATGATATATGCACACAATTTAGTTTTTTTTTTGAAGGAAATATGCACACAAATTAGTGTTGAACGTGTATTGGCCAATGAAATAATAACTACATCATCATAACGTACAACAATCAATCACCAACAAAATACCCTCTTTTACCGTACCCTGTTTTCAAATGAGGTCACATAGTACTTTAGGTTATATAAATCAATAAATCAATTAAATTAAAAACATTATAAATATAAATTACCTTCAACTTTTCTTCTTCTTCTTCTTCTTCTTCTCTCGTTTTTTCACATTCCGTTCCTAAAATCTCACCATGTCCAACAGGTAAATCTTAACAACCTTTTTTTCTTCGATCGTTTCTCACATTTCTTCAATTTCGTTGTTTTTCTTGTTTTAGTTTTGTTTTTGTATGGTTTTTGCAATTTAGGTTTCAAAAGAGGAAAAAACAATGACCCATTTGATTATTTATGTTGTTAATCTTGTTGTTTGATGGTTTTTGTTCTTGATGTGATTAAAGATTCGTTTGATGATTGTTTTAAGCTATTTTCTGATTTTTTTTTTGTGTTTTGTCATTGTATTAATCAGAAATTTTGATTAAATTAAAGTTTAATCAATTCTTTTTCTGTTTAGGTTGATTTAATTTTAGGGTTTTTAGTTTAAAAATTAAAGATGAATTTTTGAAATTTAATTTTTAGGGTTTTATTTTCTTTTTTATTTCATTCTAATGATATGTGACTTAACAGAAAAATTGAAATCCAAATGTATGTGACTCAGAAATTCTGTTTGTAAATGTTAGTTTTTTTTTTTTTTTTAATTTGTATGTACTTGTAATTTTTTTCGTTGTTCATTCACTTTAGCAATTGAAGATTATTTCTTGGTTGATAACTTGTTCTTTTTTTCTTTTTCTGTAATTTATTTAATTATTTACTTAAATTTATGAATTGTTTCAGGGTTTGCAAGTTTTATGCGCGAGGCGTATGTTTGAAAGGCGACCAATGTGATTTTTCTCATCAGAGAAAGGAGACTGCATCTGATGTAACTTTAATTCTAATCTCCATTTACTGTTACTGACCAATGTACTTTGTAGCACCGATACCTCTAATCACCGACAAAACACGACACTAACTCATGTGATTACAGTAAATAATTCATTTTCACAAATGATCACTGTTGTCGATGTGTCGGTGTCAGTGTCCTATCCCGTGTCTGTGTTTGTATCAGTGTTTCATCGCCAATGTGTTTTCTACTTTGTATTTATACTGTTCTTACTGGTTTTCTTTATGAAAAAACAGATTTGCTCTTATTATCAGAAAGGGTCTTGTGCTTATGGTAGTCGGTGCAGATATAAGCACGTCCGAGCTTCTCAAGCATCATCTTCAGGATCTATGGTTTCAGATTCTGCTGTGCCTGTGGCTCGTAGTGCTAAAGTAGCATCAAGTTGGGTTCCGAAAGTTACAAAGGTTACTTTATCTGACAAGCGCGGCGTAAAGGGTTTACAACGCAAGCATCAGGACTCTACCGATGTTGGTGAATCCAGTACTGGTAGTGCTAGACCACATGAAAATTTGTTTTGTAAATTTGCTGCTGCCAACTGCCCCGGTGGATGTTCTCGTATTCACGGAAATCAATGCTTGTACTGTAGAAAATATTGCCTGCATCCTACTGATAAAAAGGAAAAAGAAAATCATTTGAGGACTTGTGACAAAAAGGAAAAGTACCTTCTGGCTTTGAAAAACAGCGAAGAGATAGAATGCAATGTTTGTCTCGAGCGTGTCCTTTCGAAACCCAAGCCATCGGAATGTAAGTTTGGGTTGCTTCCAGAATGTGATCATGCTTTCTGTTTGTCATGTATCCGCAATTGGCGTAGTAGTGCCCCAACCTCTACAATGGAAATCGGTAGTAACACCAATACAGTGAGAACCTGCCCTGTTTGCCGCAAACTATCATATTTTGTCATTCCAAGTGGTATTTGGTTTACTACAAAGGAAGAAAAACAGGAAATTATTGATAACTACAAGGCAAACTGCAGGTAATTTCATATATACTTACCGTTATGTATGCTGCAAGAATTATTAAGCGTGAATGTTTGGTATTTGAAATTTGACTCTACCTATTTTTTTATTTTTTTCCTTTCAGATTGATTGATTGCAAACATTTTGACTCTGGAAATGGAAATTGTCCATTTGGGGCAAGCTGTTTCTACAAGGTACCATCTCTCTTATGTCTCTTGCTTTCTTTTATATTTTCGTTGGTCAAGTTTGATTATCATGATTGTTGACAAAAATGAGTAACATGATTGTTGACAAAAATGAGTAACATGATTGTTTTGTATGCAATATGTTGGATTAGTTCTTGAAATCTATCCATATAAGCACGTATAAATTTTCCGTTCTCCCCAAATCCTTGTAGATGTTGTCGACTTATGTGCGCTAAGCAAGAACCACAAGCGAATGAGGCACGCTTAGTGACTTTTCCTTTCTTTCAATAAATGCCAATACAGAATGTTGAAATTTGAAGTGAATATCTTTCACCTCCAGCAGTTTATTCATTTATGACAAATCTCCCATTGTGTGAAAAATCATATAAACTATCATAGGAAGATGATGTAGAGGCATGCTTTGATTTTACCTAAAATTTGTAAGAATTTGTCGAAACGAAACAACTAGTAGTTTTGTTTTAGTTTACAGTTTTTTTTACAGAGGATGCGGGTTAAGATAACTAACTGAACAACAATCATTCAGCGTACACACATATGTATTATATATTAATTAGTTTTAGTAAAATTTTAAGTTTTTTTTGTCTCATGTAGTAGGAAAGTGGTATTTTGGACTTCGGTTTTCTATAGTGCTACTGTTATTTTTACTAATCGTCTTTAATTCGTACCATCGACTCCAAGATCTTCTAAGTAGTTTCATGATTGTCACATTCACCATTTTACTAGATCTATAGATCTCTTCCCCATGTTTAATGTCTACATCATCACTTACTTCATCTTCATCTTTTGTATGTTCCATTCTGTTAGAGCTTTTGAATGCCTAGAAGTAGTTTCTTCAATCTTGGTTGGTGCCTAATGGTTGGAATATGTTGCAAGTTAATTAGTGTCAATTACATAAGAAACAACTTCATAAGTCAAAGTATCATTTTCAAAAATATGTTTGATCTTCAGCTTCTGCATCAACCCTCCGCCCATTTCTCCTATAGACCACTAAATACTAGTTGATCAATAGAGGGAAAATGAGTTCAAAGGATTTTGTTGTGTTAACACAACCAATATGATTTATATTCATGATTAGTACAGTATACTAGTGCTCTGATTGTAGCCTCAATTACATCCCTACTTTCTATGCTCCATGTATTCCAATGCGTCGTAACTAGGAGAAGAATAATAATACAATGTTCACGAGAAATGTAAAAGTCATACTTACAATGTCCAAATCAATGGTTAGGATTAAGGTTTGTACTTTTACTCCCTAATACAGAGCCGCTAGTTGCTGGCGCTAGCATTACCCTTTACCACTTACACAAATTCTATTGTGCATTCTCATCTATAAAAATAAACTGAGACTTCTATAAATGAGACTTCTATGAGTTATGACACATTGCATTGGGGATGGTAGCTAGATCCAAATCCAAAGAAACCATCAAAATTATCTTCAAAGGATTAAGCTTTTACCCACCAAATTGGTCTACTAGATTTGTGAATGGGGACTCACCCACAAAATTTTGTAGGTATGGCCCTATGGGTTACTAGTATAATAACCTGCTCTACACTATATCTTTATTATATTATTACAATTATAAATCTCATGTTTTATCATGTTGTCAAATAAATGGATTAATGGAAACCAAATTCAGATTAAAATTATACTGGTAGTGGGTAAGAGTGGAAGCAGGCACTTAATGTTTAAGACTACCGTTAGTATTGTAATAGCATTCTTTATTTTGGATAGCAAAGTATCAGTAAGTTGGTGGTTAGGTTATGGTAGTTTCTAGGGTTTGAACCTTGAACTTCTTAAAACTCCTTCGATGTCCCTTAGCTCACCAACTGAGCCACTTACTTGGGAATGACACTCTTGTTTTTCCATTTTGTCAAATAAATACATCATTGAAGACCACAATCAGATTAACAAATTGCTAGTAGCCAACATGTAAATCTACAAGTGTCTAAGTTGTTATTGAGCACAGATATTTTTTCAAAAAGTGAGTATGGAAACAACTGCTATCATATGGACATACCTATATCCAAACCCGTCCTATTGTCATCACTCCATGACATGAACAGAAAAAAGATCAAAGAGGGGAAATCATTGCTAATTGAGAGCGCTTTTGTGATCCATGAGTTGTTGGTTGGCTGAAAATGATACTAAAGGCTAGAGCTATGGCCTGTAGCCGGATTCAAAATGCAGTGAAATCTGTGTTTTTGGGTCCTGAAACAGGTCTGAGAACGAGTATTTGACTTGCACTGCTTATTCAGTAGCTAGCTAGGATTAGCTATCCTATTCTGTTTATTTCGTAGTTTTTTGGTGATAGGGCAGGACCGCAGGATTATGAACCAACAAGATAGTTTAGAAGTATTTTTCATTCCCAACCTTGTTTGCCCCTCCCCTACACTGTCGTTGATGCTTGTCTTTCTCCACCGTTGTCCTAGCCTCCTAAAACCCTTAACCACTGCCACCCCTGTTTCCAAACACCATCCATCACCATCGCCTCCACCTGACAAAAGCATAACTTTGTAATATATATGTAATTGATATCATATCCTGCCATTATTTAGTCCACCCGAAACACAGGGCAGTTAAACATAATACCTCATGGACTCGATAAGGAGCAACCTTGCTAAAAAAATTTCTATAACTTTTTTTTATAAAAATTTAATTAAAAGGAGAAAACAATTTAGGCCTTAGTGTCTATGTTCAAAAGATGAACTAAATCCTAAAATACTATAAATATCGGGAGGAAAGTCTACTCATATTTATAATGCATGTAAATGTAAATAGTCTTTGGTTCCTTGCGTATCCATTTTATATTAGTTTTTGAGATGGTTTAGATTTGTTTCTCTTTTAATGATTTGATATCTGTTACTTTCAGCATACAGTGAAGCCTGGCTCATACACATGGAGACACCGCAGGCCACCACCTCAACGCAGACAAAACCATTTCGATATGCATGACATGTTGGATGTACTCGGTGAGGTTGATCTATCAAGTGGAGAATTTTATTCCATCATGAGGGACTCAGATTTTTTTGAGGGAATGGATCCATTTGAGATGATGGCATTATCAGATTCGCTGGCTGGCGGTTCAGGTCCTTGTTTGGGTCCTTTTGATTCAGACGATGATGATGATGGGTTTCGTGTTTCTCAAATGGCTGCTATGTCAGAGGCCATGGCTCTTGGGATGGATGCTTTTGGCCCTGATGACGACGATGAGGAAGAGTTTAATGTTTTTCGAATGGCTGCTATGTCAGAGGCCATGGCTTCTGGGATAGATGATTTTGGCCCTGATGATTTTCATGGAATTGATCCTATGGATGCAGCTTTGATATCAATGATGATGCATTCTCATATGGACGACGAAGATGATGATGAAGAGTACGAGGATGAAGAATACACTGATGATGAATATTAGATTTACTTGGTTCATATGATGCCCTAGTTTTAAACAGTTTTTGAAGAAGTTTTCTTTAACTAAGTTGTGTCACCTCTCTTTTCTTATGAAAATCATTTGGCAGGAAGTTTAAGATTATCATTCTAGTTTGTGATGTCTATAGATCATATGCCATTTTGAAGGTCATGTTGCCATTTTAAGGAGTTTTGGCTTAAGGGTTTTGTTTTGGATTTTGTGGCTTATGTAGTTATTTTGCAACAGTGAATCCCATAATACCCTATGAAAAGATTGGTTGGTTTTGATCCTAGTTAAAGTTTTGTAGCATCTTTACTTCTCATAATTGAATTCAAAAGTTTGCTGATGAATTTTTGTTGCATGTGTTTGAGTAATATTTGATCAGACATTTGTTTCAATTAAAGTTATTTAGAAGCAATTTTAAAATTGAAAGTTATGTATACTTAGTCAAAGTAAGCAACATTTGTTCTATCTAAAATTTGTGTTGGGTCTGTTGTAAACTATAGTGTAAAAAAATAGTTTTTCTAATACCTAAAAACTTGTGTTCAATCTAATATACCGCCAGTGATTATGTGTCTAATGACGGTTGGAATTGGAATCTACTAACCAACCCTTACCTTCTCATATTTGTGCTCGCATTGCTAGTAGATTCCAATATGGAAGTTTTCTAATGATGGTCTTTTTTCTATTAAATCAGCTTATCAGTTATCAGGGCTTTGTTTGTGAAGGAATCGACTCCCAATTCCAAGTTGTTATGGAGGTGGCAATGCCATTCCAAATTGTTCTTGGTAAACTTTTTACTAATGCTGAAAGGAAACATCGTGGAATTTCTGAACAAGGTGAGTTTTTATCTTCAAACTACTAGTATTAGTCCTACAATTTGGAAGTGGCCTACCTTGTTTGGTATCATAAGTAATATGTTATGGCTAGACAAAAACAAGCTAGTGTTCTTAAACCGCTTCCTTCTTTTATTGAAGGTAAATTGCATGAGATTAATATCAAGTGGAACCTGTCCCATACCACTTCCTTCAAGTTGAACACAAGTGATTCTTTCATTGGGCACTTTAGTCTTTCTTCTTGCGGAGGTCTTATGAGGAACTCCATGGGTTGTTTTATTCGTGGCTTCACCTTTGATCTTGGTCGTTCTACTTCAGTTATGGTTAAACTTTGGGGTCTTGTTCATGGTTTGAGGTTGGTAAATAACCTGGGTATAGATAAACTCAGTGAACGTTTCAAAAAGATAAACTCTGTGATCTTATCGTAAAGATAAACTCTGTGATCTTATCGTAGAGATAAACTCTGGAGATAAACTCTGTGATCTTATCGTAGAGATAAACTCTGTGATCTTATCGTAGTTTATCTATACCCTGGGAATGGTTCGAGACGTCACCATTCCCACCACCGTGATAAATAACCTGGGTATAGATAAGCTTTGGGGTCTTCTTCAATCTTTCAATTTATCAACATTTGACTGCGATAATTTTTGTTTACAAGTTTTTTTTTTCCTGAAACAACAAGTTTTAATTTTTATAAGAAATACAATTATCATTTATAGCGGGGCTTTTGAACTAAGAATTTAAAGTTAGAAACAAAAGCATTGCCCACTCTAATTTATTTATTTTACAGTAAAATGAATTAAAGAATCCATTTATTTGAATCATTCTGAATATACAAATAAAGAAAAATCAAAAGGCATCATGCAATGAAACCCAAGCAGGAAACGTCAGCACATGATCGCATAAAATACAATTGTGTGAGAAAAGGAGGAGGGAAGGGATATGTGATGATGGATATGGAGGTTTGGGAGAGAGAAGTTTACTTTTAATAAGCAGATAGAAGAGAAGTATCCTTATATATAAAAATCATTATTTATACTTGAATAGAAGTCAAGCGGGCAACAAGCTGCGCCGCTAGACCTTTTTGGATGGCAAAACCAATCCTCGTGAATACAACATTCATAGACCTAGGAGACATAACATTGTTATGCATAACCTTTTGAACTCTATGTAGAAGGTCAACAACCTCTGGTGCTAGGAAACCAAAAGTGTCAAAAGCAAATGGTATAAAAGCATGTTGATTGTCAAAACACGCTTTCTCATGTTTGGCCACTTTGCTTGACGTAGCTTTTAGAGCTGTCTGTCCTACGATAAAAGGTCCGACACCTAATCCCACAAGTGGTGAAACCCCAGTCAAGTCTACACAAACATGTTTTCCACCTACACATCCGTACACCATCACATCCGCAGACCTGAGTGTTGATCTTTTATCTAGTGGGTCAGTCAGGAAGTTCACAGGCGCCTCCTTCTTCACTGATATTTCCGTCCGTCTGAATATATCAAAAAGTACATCCCTAACAAAGTAATGTCTGTACTTAAACCCGAGAAGCTCCTTACAATGAACGACATGCTCCCCAAAAGTATCCAGGCACGCCTTACGACAAACAGGGCACACCTCATCAATAGGAAATTGTGGAATCATAAGGCGATATCTAAGGTTAGTACGATACTCCACTGGTGATATATGTTGACCTAACCCATCAATCGGGATAGCTAGAAAAAAATCTTGAGCATGTGTTGCTTGCAAACATCCAAAAATTGCCTTCTGTCTCGTGGTCATGTCAAACTTAACTTCCATATCTTGAACACTTTTACTAAAAAGAGCACTCGTCAAAACATGTCGTGCTTTAGGAGGGACGGTGTCTTTGCTAGTAAAACTGCTAACATCAATTAATCCGTATAAAGATGTGTGATCTAGTGTGTGTACAGTGTATAATTAGATCCGTACACTCAATTAATCGAGTGGCTCCTAATTATTATTCAAGGTGGTCCACTGGTGAGGGACTTGGTAGAGCCCTCACCCTAGAATCCACCCCTTTAGCAACTCAATTTGTTTATGAATTTAAATTGAAATCTAAATACTAACTATCTTTTGGCTAAATAGTTTTCTTCCTACAAATTTACCTCTAATAATTTAGTCTTATTTTCAAGTTGACAGAAGGTCGAACTTGAAAAACGTTATACCATGTTTAGGACTGAATTGAAATATTTATCGTTGTTAATGGTCAAAATGAGAGTATTTTATAAAGTCATGGATCAATTAAATGGTTTAATTGTAAAATGTACTCCCTCCAGTCCTCATCATATAAGATATATATGTTTTTTAATAAAATAATTGGTCCTATTTATAAGAAATTATCATAATTTTTGTGTAGTCATTGCTTACAAGATATTTCTACCTTTAATTTAATGTTTGTTTTTCAATATTAATGAGTGTATTTAATTTTTCACAATTTTCTACAAAGATACTTCCTTTAATCATATTTATAAGCAACTTTTATTTTTTAAGATTCATTTTACATCTAGAAAAAGCAATAGTTAAAAAAGCAAAAATTAATTTTTCAAATATATCCACTATTTAATGAATTAAAAAAACAAAAATTACTTATAAATATAACCGAAAAGAGTAGATGGGTAAACATATTTAAAAAGTTGCATAGTTAATCATTACATTGTTTTTGGTTTTACTTCCGATAATAATGAGCGGATGGAGTGATACCTGTCTTTCCATAAATGAAAAAACTAACCATGTGTTTTCTTCATCCAAAAAACTAAGCATGTGATTTCAGTCAAACAAAAACTATCTATTAAAAAAAGTCAAACAAAAACGAAGCATGTGATTTCATCACAAAAAGACTTTGTTTCGACACTCAAATCAAATAGATTTTGTATCCGTAAGATATCATCTTAATACAAAAAATAGGTTTAATAGCAGTTTTCGTCTCCTAACTTTTATGAAGTTGTGATTTTGGCCCCCAAATAAAAAAAACTACAAAATTGTCCCCTAAGTTTTGCAACTATAGCAGTTTTGGTAAAAAAAAAACACGTGGCACCTCACTTAGGGTGCCACAACATATACGGAGTCAAAATTGACTTTGGGGGCCAAAACTGCCACGGATGCAAAACTTAGGGGGCGGTTTTATAGTTTTTTTTTTAGGAGGTCAAAATCTCAACTTTGAGAAAGTTAGCGGGTTAAAACTGCTATTAAGTCAAAAAAATAAATTAAAATATAGATTATCATTAGAAGTGTGTGTGGATGCTATTATTGTCCATTGCCATCACCAAACTCAGAGTAACATTTGCATTAAAAAAACCAAACTTAGTAGCATTTCAACTTTGTTCTTGATTAATCTGCTCTTGTTTTTTTTCTTCTTCTTATTTGAAGAATGGTTGAGCAAATTCCATATGGTGTTGCTACTAGCCTCATTAACAGGTAACTTAATTTTCAACTCTTTCTACTCCTTCCACCACCTTTGTATGGTTGGTTAATTATTTTTGTTTATTTGAAACTTTTCGAGAAAACATTTGAAGAAAATTATCAAAATGAAAGAGAATTTCTGTTGACAGGTTGGCTTCTGCTGCCTTACGTGAATTTGGAAGGATTTATGGTGTTATGGATAAACTGGAAAGGCTTAAAAACACAATTGAATCTGTTAGAGCTGTTCTTCTTGATGCTGAGGAGAAACAAGAAGCACAAAATCATGCTGTAAGGAATTGGGTAAGAAGGCTCAAAGATGTGCTTCATCAGGCAAATGATTTGCTAGATGAATTTGTTATTGAAGATATGAGACACAAAATCGATGAAGCTCGTCGGAACAAAGTAACAAAGGTATTTCGTATCTTCTCTCCCAACATAATTTCTTTTCACCGTAAAATGGCTCATGAGATTGAAAAAATACAAAAAAAGATTAATGATGTGGTGAAAGACATGTCTGGGTTAAATCTAAACACAAATGTTGTGGTGGTTGAGCAAAGTAACCAAGTAAAGAGGGAAACTAGTTCTTTTGTGTTAGAATCGGATATCAATGGAAGAGACGATGATAAAAAAGAGATTATAAGCTTGTTAAGGCGACTAGATGGAAATCAGAATGTCTCTGTGGTTGCTATTGTTGGGATTGGTGGTTTGGGGAAGACAACTCTTGCTCAATTGGTATACAATGATGGGGAAATGCAAAATTTGTTTGAAAAGAGGATGTGGGTATGTGTCTCTCAAAATTTTGAAGTCAAAGCGATTGTCACGAATATGTTGGAGTCATTAACCAAGAACAAAATTGACGATACATTATCATTGGACAACTTGCAAACTATGTTTCGTGAAAAATTAACTAATAAGAGATACTTGTTAGTCCTTGATGATATTTGGAACGATAGTTATGAAAAATGGGCTCAATTGCGAACGTACTTGATGTGTGGCGCTCAAGGAAGTAAGATTTTAATGACAACTCGTAGTACAATTGTGGCACAAACAATGGGTATAAGTGTTCCATATTTTTTGAATGGTTTGATTCCAGAAGAATCCTGGAGTTTATTAAAGAAGATTGCATTTGGGGATGATACCATTGAAGTGAACCAAACTCTTGACACAATTGGTAAGAAGATAGTAGAAAAGTGCAAAGGAGTTCCATTAGCAATTAGATCATTAGGAGGCATATTCCTGACAAAAAGGGAAGAAAGAGAATGGATCAATGTACTACAAGGTGACTTTTGGAAATTGTGTGAGGATAAAGACAGCATCTTGCCAGTCCTAAAATTGAGTTACCAAAACTTATCGCCTCAACAAAGACAATGTTTTGCTTATTGCTCTTTATATCCTAAGGATTGGGTGTTTGACAAGGGAGAGTTGATTCAAATGTGGATGGCACATGGTTATCTTGAATGTTCAGGTGAAGAGCAATGTAGGGAAGATGTTGGTAACGAATTCATATATATTTTCTTGATGAAATCATTCTTTCAAGATGCACAAATGAATCAAGATGGTGATATATTCAGTTTTAAAATGCATGATTTAATGCACGATCTTGCAATACAAGTAGCTGGCAGTGATTGTTGTTACTTGGATAGTAAGGCAAAAAGATGTATAGGAAGACCTGTGCATCTATCTGTGGAATTTGATGCATTTTGTTTGTTGAAATCAATGGATGCTAGTAGGCTGCAAACTTTGATTATGTTTTCTTCCTATAAAGAAAAGGAATTAGATGCAGATGAATTGTCAGTTATTTTGAATTTCAAATACCTACGCGTCTTGAAGTTGATGTACTCTTCTTTGAGCAAGTTATCTGGTTCTATTGAAAAATTGAAGCATTTAAGATACCTTAACTTACTTACGTGTCGTGGAATAAAAATTCTTACCAAATCTATAGGCAATCTTGTTTGTTTGCAAACAATAAAAGTGAAATTGGATGAAAGTGTTGTACTTTATTCAGAGGATGTCTCGAAATTAATCAATTTAAGACACCTCGAGATTAGTGAATGGATTTGCAATGACAAGATAAAATCTATTGGATTTGGAAAATTGAGCATACAACAACACAAGGGTATGGTTTTTTCAAAATGGCTTTTTTCACTCACAAATATTACTGAAATATCTCTTACCCGTTGCCAAGGTTTCCAATATCTTCCACCATTGGAACGTCTTCCGTTCCTTAAGTCATTTCAGTTATTTTGTCTTTATGATTTGGAGTACATCTATTACGAAGAGCCTATTCTTCATGAATCGTTCTTCCCATCTTTAGAGATTCTACTTTTTTGGCAATGCGAGAAGATGAGGGGATGGAGGAGGAAGACTGGAGATGATTTCAATGATATTAACTCTTCACATCATCTATGGTGGCCTCAATTTCATTGTCTTTCAAAATTGGCAATTAAAGGGTGTCAGATGTTGACTTCCATGCCTTCTTTTCCAAACATTAAGAGATTATTATTGAATGCTTGCAGTGTGGAGATATTGGAAGCAACACTGAATATACCAGCTTCACAATATTCAAATGGCTTCCCTCCTCTTTCGATGCTCAAATACTTGCGAATTAATGCAATGAATATGGATGTGAAAAAAGCCCCAAAGGATTGGTTGAAAAATCTCACGTCTCTCAAGAATCTTGATTTTGACTATCTTTCAGATCAACAACTTGAAGTCATTGAAATATGGTTTAAAGATAATCACAAATGTCTTCCTTCCCTCCAAAAAATCACCTTTTATAATTGTTACAACCTAAAGATATTGCCAGATTGGATATGTAACCTTTCATCACTTCAGCATATCGGAATAACCTCTTGCAGAAATTTGGCATTGCTTCCTGAAGGAATCTCTCGTCTTACCAACTTATGTACCTTAGAAATCATTGACTGTCCAATTTTAGCTGAAGAATGTCGTGCAGAAGCAAGTGCAACTTCGACTAAGATTGCTCGCATCCCAAACATAATCATACGTGATTGGTATTAGAAGGTACTCATATTTCCTAGCAAACAATTAGTATTTTTGGTCTCTTGTTTATTTTTCTTGATTTTTGAAACAAAATGGTTTCCATTATTTGAACCTTGAAAGACTTTTTAATTTTTTATTTCCACACTAGTTTATACTTGCAATTTCTTGTATTCACTCATCTAGGTTTTCTCATTTGTAGTTTTAAGTTCATGGTAAATTTTTAGATCGTTACTTTAGCACGGGAAGACTTATTATTTTGAATGCTTATGGATGAAAATGGAAGGAAAAGTATTTTCTTTCGTAAGGAAAATGGTAAAAAATCACATTCAAAAGAGATACCAAAGACTTTCTTGATAAAGTTGTATTATTGCAACACATTTTGTACACATACGGGACACCGTATGTGACCCGTATTTGTACCATATACTGTATTTTTTTTTTACAATTTGTAGATAATAATAGAGGGATACTTTTTGGGTCCTTCAATTTTTTTATTTATTTAGGGTTTTTGTAGGACAAATATGAGTTTGTGTCATTAACCCCTTAATGTACTTAATTAACCACTAAAATGTATGTCATTAACCACTTGTTTATCATATATTTCATTAATCACTAGTAAGTCATTACCCTTAAAAAAAATGTAAGTCACTAATCACTTATTTAATATAATTTGGGTGTAGGACGAAACTGGATGGGGCGGCATTGTTTGAGGGTGAAGATTTCTGGTCTTAGAGGTGCAATTTGGGTGAAGTTTACTCTTTGCGATCGGCGTATGAGGCTCTCTCGGGAAGGAATTTTTGGTGTCAGTTGAGAGGTCTGAGGAGGTGGTCAAGTCTCTCAATCTTGTATGACAGAGGTGAGCTCCTTCTAAAGTGAAAGTTTTCTCTTGGCAGCTTATCATTGACATGATTCCTACGCATTAAAATATTTTTAAGTGAAGGGTGATCTCTGAACTGACCAGTATTTCAGGTTAGTCTTGGGGGGAAGGGGGAGTTTGAGTCAGTTTATCACTTGTAGGATAGTGTCTAGGATCTGATATCTAGTTTGTAGCCTATAAGTGGTTAGGCTGGGAGTGGGTTTTACCTAGGAGTCTTGTGGGTTGTTTCAGGCTTTCATGTCTCTAGGAGTGCGAAAGCAGTCTAGGCTAGGTTTTGTTTTGGTATGGCATGCAACTGTGTGGTCGATCAGGAAAGCCCGAAATGACCTAATTTTTTCGGGTAGACTGATTGAGACTGAGTATTTGGTGAAGAGGATCCAATTTCAGTCTTGGAAGTGGTTCTTTCGTAAACACCTATGACATCGTTGTTCCTTCTATGAGGTGGAGCCAATTCTTTGTTGGCGCCAATCGAGTGTAGTGTGGTTGGCAAAGATGGATTTGATATGTGGTTTGGTTGGTGCCCGGTCTTCGGAGCTTTTTTGTTTTGTGGGGGGTCCTTCCTCTGCTTTCTCTTTGGTAGCGGTTGGGGTGGTTTGGTGTTTGTTTTGGTCTTCTGGTCAGCTCTTAAGTTTTTCTTTTTGGCTACTTCGTCTTTTGGCGGTTGCCGAGGGGTTTTTCTAGTGACTGCAAGTATTCTCTTTGGGTGTTTTGCCCATATAAACCTTTTTTTTGTGGTGTTCGGGATTCGAACCCATGACCTTACATATATTATGCATTGTGTCCTTACCAACTGAGTTAAGCCCACATGGACTTGTCCTTATAAACTAATGCAAATATACAAATATCTCATTGTAACAAAAAAAAAATACAAATAACCTCATCAACCATTTAGAGTACTTTGTTAACCACTTGTTTATTTTATTTTATTTTGTGGAAACCATTATTTTTCTTATACTCTTGAAATCTATTTCAAGATTTATAGACTATCAGATACTGATTTATGTTATTTTGTCCATGTAGAAGAGTTGAGTGCTGGTGTTGAGAAATACCTGATGTGCTGTAGAATTGTACAAGCTAGCTTGCTTAATAAAAGAAATAGAGGCCTGGAGGATATGCTGGTGTAGAAGGTTGTTTGATGATTTGCTTCCCTCTTGTTTTATGATCAAAGATATTACAGCTTTTCTTTTTTTAATGATTATTGATGAATTTCATTGTGCAGACCCAATTGTTTTGATGTACTACTTAAGTTTAGTTTTATTTTTATATCAGTAAGAATGTCAAAAAGGGGTTCTTGTAAATTTCAAATCTTGATCAACGAATGTTGAGGCATATACATTTTATGAATTTCCTTCTCTTTTTATTCTTAGGTGCTTGCACATAACAGCCTGATTTGGGTTCTAATTTACATATGA
>Ga0315913_1002558_pt1 | contig 21457 bp, 10 predicted proteins | sample MpolsnodulesMG_FD_207736 | JGI IMG/M metagenome (GOLD analysis project Ga0315913, IMG submission 207736) | Medicago polymorpha root nodule microbial communities from Los Angeles, California, United States - small nodules | ecosystem: Host-associated > Plants > Roots > Nodule | place: USA... | reverse complement strand
GGGCAGGTAGTTAAACGGGTATCCACGTGTATAATAAACGGGTATTTGACTACCCATTATTATATGGGTACAGACACGGATTTGATTGTATCCATACCCGATAATGAATTAACTAAATTACTAAAATATCTTTATATATCTTATCTTATTACATAAAGTTGTTACCTTATTAAAGGAAATTTTACCGCCCACCTAAGATTTCTCATTAATAACTTATTTTTATTCTAAATTTTTTAAATTCATCTTATTAACATCATAAAACATATCCTATGGATTATGTAAGAATCATGATTTTTCTATGGATTATATATGATTAATGAAATTTTGAATGGATTATGTATGAATGTTTAAAAGTTGAAGTGTTTTGGTAATTAAAAAAAAGTTATTATTTGTACCAAAAAATAAATAAATTAAAAAATTCTTCTTAAAAAAAATAAATTAATTAAAAAATCCATGGGTACCCATGAATACCTCAACACCCGCGGGTACCAGCATAGTGGGTATCCACGAGGATACGGGGCGGGCACGGGTATCATATTTATCAAACGGGGCGGACACGGATATCTTACTATCCGTATTCATGGGTACCCATTGACATCCCTAATTCTTATTAGCCAAGGAGATGAACTTTACAGTTGTTACTTGTTACACCGACTCCCTCCACTATGTGTATATCTTCAAGGACCCAACCCTGAAATTCCATATGTATGATACTCTGATTCAAGATATCGAGGATTTACTCAACTTAGATTAACTAGCTTCCATTACCAGCACCCTCTGCAAAGGAAATAGCTGTGCTGACTTCGTAGCTAATCTTGACGCTTCTTTTGCCTTGGAGCTCATGATTCACTCCTCTTTTCCACCAGGATTTACTTAAAATTGGTAGCGAATAGCACAAGTGAATATGTTGCTTTCAACTTCAATTTGTGAGAATTGTATAGTTTCTAATTTTTTTGAAATAGACTCTCAATTTATTTCACGTCTATGAAATGCAGCCCTCCTTCAAATCTAATTTTCGCCACAATAAAATGTGCTAGTTTACTAAGAGGTCACTTGGTTGAAAGAGAAACTTTTCAACCTTGTGCAACTCAGTTCGAGACTTGTCATTGAGAAAGAAGAAGCACGAGACACAATTTTGATGCCTAAAATTTTGTGTGGTAAATTTGATTGAGTTAATTTCTCCCGAGAACATAGATGGACTAAATTGATATTAAGTTTGATAATGTATTGCGATACTTCATTTTCTACATCCTGTCTTATAATTACAATAATATAATTATGATCAATGTGAGTGAATAATAATATACTGAATTTCCTCTGAAATAATTCATATACTGAATCATATAATTTTTACCAAACCTTAAAAAAAAACAGAAGGGGGTTTTATGTAATTATAAAAAATAAGAAAGAAAGGGAGTACTCCATATTTAATTTGTATGTTCTGTCTTGGGTTTGGTACTCATTGCTTAACATGGTAAGAAGATGAGGTTAGGAGACAAAGTCACAAAACCACGTGAGATTAGTAGGAGCGCCATGTTACCAACTTGGATTGTCGAAAATGTTAGTGTTGGTGTTGGATGTTCATTAAGAAAGGATGGACATGCATCTAACTTTGTTCAACAAAATTAAATAGTCATGATGTCTTTAATTCAAACTTGTGTTCCTAGTTAATCGTGGATTATGCCTCTCATCATGCTTTAAGCAAAAGCAATGACTTTTGTTGAAAAAGAAGTGAACTACAAGGTATGACAAGTTGACAACCAGCTAGGAATGATTAAAATGTAGAGGATTGCCCTTTTTTGGTCCCTTTAAAAGAAGAAAAAATAAACATTGGCCCTCTTTGAAATTCTTGTGCGTCATTCCATGTCATTCATAGGGGCCACTATGTAATTCAAACAAGATATCCTTTTTTGGATTAAAAAGACGATTACTCATGAGTCAATTTGGTATTCTTTTAAGAATATGGGTATTATAAGGGTAAATTAACTTTTCATTCATTTAATAAACATTTTTTCGTATGACCTGCTTAATGCCAAAGCTGGTAAAGTAAAACAATAGTTTTAGGCTGAAAAAAAAATTGTTTTTGTCTTGTACATTAAACCTAAAAGAATCTTGAAGTACAATAAGTAAAATGTCTCACAAATAAAAAAAATACACTAGTTGATATATTTAACTAATTTTTTTTCATCCGATACTAACGTAAAAAATATAATCAAGAGAGAGTAAGATTAAAAGAGAGATAGAAACTTAAGAGAGAACAAATTCAATTACTTAATGTGTCATATCATTTATCGTAGTAAAACGAATAAATAGAAAAAAATAATTTCATTAACATCATACAATTTTGAGATGTTCTTGTTCATTTTTGAATTTCATGGACTAAAATATGCAACCCTTGTGATTTTAGTGACTAAATAAGCGATTTACCCTAAATTAAGCTCTCAAGTGAATGAGCCTTGTGAACCTGATTGAGTTGACATAAACAATGTGTTGTAATATACACCGATCAAGGTTGAAACCTCAGATTCCTCACTTAATCACCTTGAAGTAAAATTCTAATAATCATAATACATGACAAAAAAAACCCAATCTCTTAAAACAAAAAAGATCTTAAGCGATTAATAATTCTACACGATCGAGAACCCCTCACTCATTTCGTAAAAAAAAGGACCACACACTCAAAAGTGAAAAAAACCCATTAACTATATAACTTTTTTCTAGAGGACCTATATAACATTTAACCTCTCAAAAATGAACTCTATAACATTTATACATTGTCCTAGGTTGGGGAAATGGATAGTTTGAGGTTGTGTTGAAAGCAAAATATGGTGATGGGGTTTTTCGGAACAACAAATTTATTGGGGAGATCGTTCCACTCTATTTCACTTTGGTGGAAATATTTATTTGTTCTTGGTAAGGTTAGGGGTGAAGATTGTGATTGGTTGTTTGAGTTTGTGAATAGAAAAAATTGGGAATGGAAAAAACACCCCTTTTTGACATGATAATTAGATATCCCTACATTGTTTTCTACTATGTCGCTTCAAAAATCTTGTTGTATACAGAGTATTGGATGTATAGCGGAGGGGTCTTGGAAATGGGAATTGAAGCGGGAGTAATTCTTACATGGTAAGTCCAAATCAAATTTATTTGGTCACACACACAAATGTAATAAATTTAAAGAAAAATTATTTAGTCACATCATTCAAAGTCATTTTTTTAATAATTTTTCTCCATTTGTGAGTGTGTGTCCAAATAAAATTAATTTGAGGTTGTGTCCAAGTTAGAATTTCTCTTGAAGCGGCAGATAAATTTTTTGAATGAGAAAAACAACTATTATTAGTAATGATGACAATTAGATTTGGGTTCTTGACCAATCCGTATTTTCAAAGAATTCTTTATATGCGGCGTCAGAGAAAAAGTTTTTATTGGAGATTCTGCTGAGGAAATCTAAAATTACAAATGACAAAGACGTTTCAGTTTTTTTAATTATTGATATTTATTGAAAATGAATTCAGAGATTTAATTGAAGATAGAATTGGTTTAGAGTATAGTGGACTTGGAAGCATTTGCCTTTTTTGAAATTACTAATTTATTAATATTAAATCTTAGTTTTCTTTTTAAGGATTCTATTAATTCTTAGTTATTACTCTTTTTTTTAACAATTAGTTATTGCAATTAGAAACTTGGACTACTATTGACTTATATCTGCCAAATTTATAACCCCTTAAATTTTGACATATAATTATAATTATAACCCCTTTAATAACAATTTCATTTAATATAATATAACAACATACTATTACTATTTTTTTTAATGTGCAAAATAATATTCAAATGCTTAATTTTTACACTCATTGAAATATTTTTTTAGAGGATTTAAATGCTATTCTCATTAAGATATATATACGCATAAATATAATACTGCAATTGTTTGAAACATACCAAAATAATGATTGAAAAAATTAAAATCAATAAATATTAATAATGACAATTTAAGGTTTTTGCAAAAAAAATAAAATCAGGTTTGATGTTTCCTCGGCAGTTAACTACCGAAGAAAACCTCGGCAGTTAACTGCAGCCGGTTTATGAATTCCTCGGAAAGGCAGTTAACTGCAGAAGGACATTTTAATTTTTTACATGTGTTTCTCAACCTTGTCAAATGTGTCATTAACAATTTTCTCCTCAATTTGCAGTTAAATTTTTTTACAATGTCCTTTTTAAAAAAAATCATTTATACATTGTACTCGTGCCATAAAATCATCATTTATGTTACTGTACTGCCAATGTTTTTCTTATAAATATCATCATGTATTGAAAAGTTAGTCAAACGGGTCCCTTGTGGCATTGTACACTACAAGACTACACATAATAAAATGTCTGATTGGTACGTCCGTGCCAGCGACGGTTACCAAATGTCCATAAATGCTTGCTCGTTACTAAGTTGAGTAAAAGATCTTGGTTTTTTGACATTAGGATTAGGATTACGCTGCCTTTACCTAAATTCTCAAGGGTAGTGAGCACCGAACAACTACGGGTATAATCACCCTTATTTTTTAATGGAAATGATATTTGTACATCTTTGGTAATAATCTTGTTTTTTTATTTCTCTTCTTATTGATTAAAAACAATGGAGAGAGAAAAAAAAAGAAAAATGATAACAACATCAAGTGAATATGAGAGAGAAAATTATTCAAAAGTTATAAAAAAATAATCGTACAAATATCATTTTTTTAATTTAAATTGCAAGTCGCAGTTGAAATTTGTTGGAGAAGCAAATGTCAATCTAGGTCTCACAAGAAGAGGAAATTTTTCCTAGCTATTTTAAGGGATAGTTAGGTCTTACAGTTAAAAATCCTCTTCTTCAGACTGTTATCATACTAAGCGGACTAATAATAATAACTTAGCTCATTGTTTGGCAAAATTTGCTATTGTAAAGAGGATAATGTATGGAAACAAGATATATTAGAGATTAGAGACAATATTATAATTATTTTTCACAAAAGGGACACACAATCTTATTTTCACCGTGTGTATGTTAGGACTAGGATTTTAGACCGTTCGTGTATGGATATTAAACTCTTATTTTTGTTTTACATTGATGGTATGTTTAGTGTAGCTTTTAGAAATTTTAAAATTGATTTTGTTATGTTTGATGAAATAACAAAATTGATTCTACTGCAGATAAAAATAAAAATTTTGATTTTAATGAGGATAACTTTTGGTAAGGTGGAACCAAACTTGCACTGAACCATTGTTTAAATGAGAATTTACTTTGGATACCTACCTTTTTAGGTCGCTTAAAAAGCAGTTATTTGGTAGAGTACCGAGTTGCGGTGGCGTTTGTTTGATTCTCAACTGTGGAATTTCACGGGCGAAACTACAAAAAGGGCATATCAGTCTTTTAATACTCCTTGGTTCATTTCATTTTTTCATTCATTCGACTTCAACAACAATGGACATAGCCGTTTTATATAGTTTTGAAAATGTGAGGATTAAGATATCATATGATTAATCATCACAACACAACGATTATATCTCAATTAATCCTTTATTAATCTACAAACTAAACTCTCCATTTCATTTTCTCCCTCCAAACCCCCCCCCCCTCTCTCTCTCTCTCTCCAACAAACACCATTTTCTGGTTACTGATTCGAAAGAAGATCAAAATTCAACTTCATCAAAACGCCATCGTTTTCAGATCTGAATCGAAAATCTCGAGTTCCCGATTCGGTTTCTTCGCACTTTCATGTTCTTCTCGTGAGTTTCGCTCTTTTTTTTCTTCTTCTTATTCTTCATTCAATTTCGTTCAAGTTTCGCAAACATTTTTTTGTTTATTAATTAACTGTGATAGATTTTTTTGCTTAGAAGCGCGTGTGCAACAGATCTTAAAAATTGGCGCCTCAACGACGTTCCCAGCGTCACGTGGTGGCTGGCCAGATGCCGCCACAGGGTAATGCCGCCGCCGCTGTTTACGATCAACCTGCCGGCGGCTCCCTGCAAAGTGCATCCACTGATGCCGGTGATGCTGTCATGGCGCGGTGGCTTCAGTCCGCCGGTTTGCAGCATTTAGGTTCTCCGCTTGCTTCATCCGGTGTTGATCATCGTCTCTTCCCTAACCTTCTCATGCAGGTATCCTCGCTTTTCTTACAAAGATAGCAACCTCTTTGATATTGCATTTTCTGCTTTTATTTTGCTTTACTATTTGGCATTCGAGTGATTTAACATTTGTTGCACTTGCTTATTTGGTTATAGTATGATTATGTTTCGTGAAATTTGAGTTTGAGCTATACTCTAATTTGAGGGATAATTATGTATACCAATATGTTTTTGTCAGAGAGGGTCTTTGATGTTTTATGTGATACAAAAGTACCGTGCAAGCTAAAGAATTTTTTTCATTTGTACAACGTTAAGACCGGTGATGTTGTATGAGACAGAGCTTTGGGGCAATAAAGAATTAACATGAAAATAAAATGACAAATAATATTTATACAATTATTTTATGACAACTTTTGTGACAACTTTATCTCACATACTCCCATTATATTTTTAGTTTCTCTCTCTCTCTCTCTCTATATTGCATTGGTTTCCGTGTTAATACCCACTTTTCTTTGTAAATTTATGGTTGTCCTAAAAGTTGTCACACAAATGGTTGTTCAAATAACTCACCTCAAATAAAATAAGCATAGCGGAGATGAGGTTGTTGCTTTCGATGTGTGGGAAGACTAGACATAATATAATAGCTTTAGAATTGGAAATGACAACATTGGAGAGAGAGTTGAAGTACCACCTATTGTCGAAAAGATGGGGGAAACTCACCTCAGGTGGTTTGAGCTTGTAGAGACAAGATTGTAGATTATGTAGTAAGGAGAATAGACCAGATGAAGGGTAGCCAAATCACTAGGGATAGAGAAGACCTAGAATAAACTATAAGATGAACTGTTCAGAAAGATCTAGAGATTAATGAGTTGGATAGAAATATGATAATGATTAACATTATGGCGTTTTAGTGGGATAAGGCTTGGTTGTTGTTGTTGTCGTCATTGTAGAGGTTTACATTTGAGTGTAGTGTGGGTGAAATTTGTTAACTGTTGTGTATATTTTCTTTTTGATAGTATATGAGGTGACTTTAGGTGAATATTTTATATGGTACATGTGGTAGGGTTATGGAGCACAGTCTGCTGAAGAGAAGCAGAGGCTTTTCAAGTTAATGAGAAACCTCAATTTTAATGCGGAATCTGGTTCGGAGCTTTATACGCCCAATACTCAAACTTTGGGTGGAGGGTCTGCATCAGATGGGTTCTATTCTCCTGAATTTAGAGGGGATTTTGGAGCTGGGCTTTTGGATCTTCATGCCATGGATGACACAGAGCTTCTGTCTGAGGTATAAATAATTGAATATGACTCATTATTATATCATAATGCAGGCTTGGTTTGGATAATTTCATACGTATTGTAGAGAAAATACAGTTTGTATCAGATAAGATTAACAAGTAGTATGGGCAGTTTATACTGAAAAGTTTAAAAACTTTTTATACTTATACCATCTTATACTACCATTTTTGTTCGCAATGATGAACAACTAGGTTATATAACCAGAAATTACGCGCAACATTGATTCTGAATGTGTGAACTTCAGCACTTCTGTTTCAATCAATTTTTTTTTCTTCTTTTTCTTCCAAATGACATGTTTATTCTCTATGATCCCTTATAATCCTGCATCCAGCTTAAATTTCCTGCAGTAAAAGTCAGTATGTGTTCTCATGCGTTGCTCTAATATTACCCCTCTTATCAGCATATGATTTCAGATTCTTTCGAACAATCACCCATCATACCCGGAGATACTAGAGTATTTGAAGATGATTTCTATCCAATTAATAGCAAGCTGGAAAAAGAAGCTGAAGTTGATGCATCAATTTCTTTACCTATGAATGAAAAAGAGAATAGTACAAGGGAGAATAATGTCGCTAAGATTAAAGTTGTGGTATGTCAAAATTTTATACAGTTGTATACATGCATTGCTTACATTTTATGCGATAAATAAATCACATTGAAATATACATTGATAATAGTATGAAGTAAATATTGAAAGTTAGATTTCTTTCTTTTCTTCCTTTATTTGGCTATAGAACAAAAAAGCAAAAGAACCACAAATACTACTGTTATCATCATTGTTTCCCTTCCTAGCAGAAGAGTTTCACCAATATCATCATCAGTTGGTGTAGAAAAGAGAAGAAAAAACATCTTTTTATGAAGATTTAGTACATTTTAGTTCATAGCATTTGACTTTTGAAGTTTGAACCTTTTCATTTGTGAATGCAACCTTATATAGTAATATATCCTTTTCATTTGTGAAGTTTGAACCTTCACTTAAGAGTGAGATAATCTCCCTTTGTATCCATTTTCCCCTTAAGAAATTTTGATGGCGCTTTTCATTGAAAAGGGCCTTTTTCTATCTTTGAATTTGTACTTTACAATTTTTACATGAACTGATTACACATACTCTTTATAATTTTAAGCATTTTTCTCTTAGATATTTTCATGAATTGCTACTTTCAAAATTATTCTTGAATATAAAAATACCTGCACTATACTTGAGATTCTTGATGGTTAAAATGTCATTTTGATTCATTAGCATTCAGGGGATATTTGGCATTATTCTTTTTTCTTTTCTTTTTTCCTTCTAATGCATGTTGTAGGTACGTAAAAGGCCTTTAAACAAGAAAGAGCTTACTAAGAAGGAGGATGATGTCGTAACTGTATCTGACACTGCATATTTGACAGTCCATGAACCTAAACTAAAGGTTTGTTTCGATAATGGACCCAAGCTCTATTTTTCATTCGTATATATATTCAGTTCAAAAGTTGAATCAATTGCCTCATTATTAGTTATCTTAATGTTCTCATTTTTATTTACTGCGCAAAGATCTGAATTTTTGTTTGAGCTTGACAGGTTGATTTGACAGCTTATGTGGACAAGCATGAATTTTGCTTTGATGCCGTTCTTGATGAGCATGTTACCAATGATGAAGTAAGGCATCTCTTATCCAAGATCGAACTTTGCTATTGTTTACATATAAGATTGAACTTCACCATTGTTTACATATAAGATCAAACTTCAATACTGTTCACTAATATGTTTGTAACTTGTTTCAATTGTTGTCATACTTGAGTTTTATGAAAGTTATCATGGTTTTGATTTGAGTTTTATGAAAGCTATCGTGATTTTGATTTGTTTGATTGATCTAAGGCATGATTGGTTTATAATAACAGGTATACCGAGCTACAGTTGAACCAATTATTCCTACAATTTTTGAACGAACCAAAGCCACTTGTTTTGCTTATGGTCAGACAGGTGAGATTTTTTTTTGCTATCTTACCTGTACCAAATTATCATCATTATCCAGTTTTACATATTTAACTGTTTAGTTCTCTAATAACATATATCTATGCGGTTTTTTGGTGTTTGAACTTTGCTAGTTTATTTCTACATCATATAGCATTTGATACTGGTTCTTGATAGTGTCGGTTTTGATCTATTAAAAAGATATTGATTCTCGTGACTTTTAATTTTTTTGTCTTTTCTGGGTGTTTCATGTTGAGTTGTTTCTGGCTGGTATGTGTGATACAGGCCAACATATTTACCATTTCAGAATATTCAAACTATGTAAAATAATCTTGTTGAGTGAGTGAGAGGATATTGGTTGCCTTGGTCTAGATAGACACGATATTTTTCACTTGATGGTATGTACGCATGAAACTGAAGGTTTGTTTAGTAGTTGGGGTGGGAGAGTTAAGGAGTGGAGTGATAAGGAGGGAGAGGAGTGATAAGGAGGGAGAGGGTTAAATCCCCACCCCCAACAAAATACCAACTATACTAAAATTTGCCTTTTGTTTTTTTAAAAAAATCATGTGTACTTGTTGGCACCATATAAGTTTATCCGTTCATATTCCATTGCTGTGCTTGATCCTCAGAAAGTCACTTCATTACTTAACTCATTACTTAGACACTAGTAATCTTTATTTTCAGGAAGTGGCAAGACATACACAATGCAACCTTTACCACTCAGAGCTGCAGAAGACCTTGTTCGACAGTTGCATCAGCCAGTTTACCGGAGTCAGAGATATAAATTGTGGCTAAGCTACTTTGAGATATATGGTGGAAAGCTTTTTGATCTTCTTAGTGACAGAAGGTGGGTATTTCTTTCTTTACACACATTATGATATTTTATATGAATGCACTGGGCATGCTATTTAAATGTATTAGATGATGATGTTGCAGTACAGTTTGTCCTTAAGCCATTATGTGCCTATAGTCTTGAGTGCTTTGCGTGTGGATCTGGGCCTTAATTATGAGACAACATTTTTTGTCTTCCTCGAGGATTCAGCCGCTTAAATAAATATTTGTTATAATTATTTTTACTCTCGCTATTTAATTTTGTCCTACATCAAGCATTATCTTTTCTGTTTTGACTGTACTTTTTCATGTCTTCCTTGAGGATTCAGCCGCTTAAATACATATTTGTTATATTTATTTAAGCGCTCGCTACTTAATTTTATCCTACATTAAGCATTATTTTTTCTCTGTTTTTGAATGTACAGGAATGAAAATATCTGTCTCAATTTATATACTTTTACAAATGTCATCTTTGCATCTTGCTTACTCAATGTCTCATTGGTGAATGGTGGTTTATTACATTATGAATAGGAAACTTTGCATGAGGGAAGATGGACGGCAGCAAGTTTGCATTGTAGGACTGCAAGAATTTGAAGTTTTTGACGTTCAGGTTGTCAAAGAATTCATTGAAAAGGGAAATGCTTCAAGAAGTACAGGATCCACGGGTGCTAACGAGGAGTCCTCCAGGTCGCATGCTATCTTACAGTTGGTTGTAAAGAAGCACAATGAGGTGAAAGAGGGCAAGCGAAACTCAAACACTGATATAAATGATGCAAGAAGTGGGAAGGTCGTGGGGAAGATTTCTTTTATTGATCTTGCTGGAAGTGAAAGAGGTGCTGACACTACTGATAATGATCGTCAAACACGGTACTTCTAAATTCAAATTATTTGCATGATATTTTGAGCTCCTTAAAGCCAAACTGCATGACGGTTCTTTCTAGGATGTTCCATGCATGAACGTTTATGAACACTTATAACAAATTTACTTCTAATTTTAGATTTTGTTGCATAAGCTGACTTTTCTAGCCTTCTAGGGACATAGTATTAAGTTTGATCATTATTGAAAATGAGAAAACTCTATATAACTGACAAGAGCTCTCTTCTCCTTTTTGTTTAGCCTTTTTTACTCATCATTGCCTGGACTATCTTTGAAATGAGAGCAGCGATAATAAATATAAGGGTCATGTTAACCTGTGCCCCCAGGGCACTAGTTAAGCAGCTAAAAATGGAAAGAAAAAACAAAGTCAGCATTAAAAACAACACCTTTTCAAGTTTCAAAAAGTAAAATACACAATTTACGAGAAAATATTTCTTTTTATAATTCCTTAACTAGTGCCCCTGGGGCACTGGTTAACATTTCCCTAAATATAAACCATATTAGTTGACACAGTTAATGAAACGTTAGAACCTAGAGTGGAGGAACAAAATTAGGAATGATATTGATGCTAAATAAGCTAAGACAGAGAGGATAAATCGCTATTACAGTGAGTACATATGAGCATACAAAAGAAATGGACTGTGGATTGAGTTATATACTCTTTGCGGAAATGGAAAACTAAATGGATAATAATCATAGAAAACCCTTTCGTGAGGAACAAGAACCAACTTCACTATTTTCTTGATATCCTTTCTGTTACTCGCCCTCCTCTTATATTCAGCCTTGACCCTCTCATTTCCTAATTCTAGAATCTTCTCATCCACTCACTCTCTGACATGTTGTACTTTCTGTTATTTCCCTCCTTTTCCATATCCACCATATACACACATGGCTCCCCACCCACCAGTCACTTTCTCTACTCTCTTTTGTGTAATGGGATTATCATGAAATCATCTAATTGACTTGTACCAACTCTGTTTGCTAGTTAGTATTTCTGGATGAAAAGCAAACTTAAAAGCTTTTCTTAGTGTAGCTATCAATTTTATATATGCAATTTTTTTTGTTGTCTGTCTTGGAATTTTAAAATATTGATTTGATGTTTTTAAACTCAATGATAATAAATGCATTAATCTGAATATTATATATTTGCACAAATTGTTCTAATAACGTGAGATTACTATATACATAAATCTAGTCGACAAAATCTTTGTTATCTGTTGTCTAAACTTCACTACGTTGTTAGTCGAGAAAATCTTTGTTATCTGTTGTCTAAATTTCACCACGTTGTTTTGAGTTAACCGCTGAAAACAATATTTGGTGGCTTCCTACTGTTCCTCCCTCAAGTAAATTTTACTTGTTTAGATCTGAACACTTTTTGTATGTTAACAAATAAAATTCACTACAATGGTTTTGTATCTCTTATACCATAGGATTGAAGGAGCCGAAATTAATAAGAGCCTTTTGGCTTTAAAGGAATGCATTCGAGCTTTAGACAATGACCAGATCCATATTCCATTCCGGGGAAGCAAACTTACAGAAGTGCTGCGGGACTCCTTTGTAGGCAATTCAAAAACTGTTATGATCTCTTGTATATCTCCAGGTGCCGGGTCTTGTGAACACACACTTAACACCCTACGATATGCTGATCGGTATGTGTTTGTGTATTATATTCTAGGGTGCATCTGTTCTTTCACAGGCATTCATGCTCGCATGTATTAATTGTTTCATCTAAACGTGAACAGGGTTAAAAGTCTTTCCAAAAGTGGAAATCCTAGAAAAGACGCACTACCCATTTGTGTACCACAGACTAATAAAGATGTTTCATCTACATCAACCCTTCCAGTTAGTGTTGGTGCAGAGGATTTTATCGATCAGCGCCAAGAGAAACCAATGGATATGGGCAGGAAGCCACATGAAAAGGAGAAAACTATGTATAGCTCTGTTCCTATTGCTGACAAACAGTTACCTAGTATTTCTTCAATTTACCTATCAAATGGACGAGAAGAAAAAGGCATGACTTATCCTTCAATGGAGAGGGAGAGGTTTGAAATGAAGAACTCTTATAATGATTCTTCCAGTCAAAAGATTAACTCTTCCTCACAAAATGATACAGATGAGAAAGTGCAAAAGGTTTCTCCCCCACGCAGAAAAGGTTCTAAGGATGAAAAGTCTGAAAGGGCAGCAAACTGGATGAAAAGGGACACCATTGAAGAAAAAGGCTTGACTTATGCTTCAGTGGAGAGAGAGAAGTTTGAAATGAAGAACTCTTGTAATGATTCTTCGAGTCCAAAGATGAACTCTTACCCACGAAATGATACAGATGAGAAAGTGCAAAAGGTTTCTCCCTCACGCAGAAAAGGTTTTAAAGATGAAAAGTCTGAAAGGCCTGCAAACTTGATGAAAAGGGATTCCAATGCTTCTGATCTCTCGACCACAAGCTCCAGGCAACAGCAAACCACAACGAATCACAACACTGTTACCTCTGGATCCAGGCTTTATGACGCAGAGTCCGCACCTGACGTGAATATCAATGCAGTACTTGAGGTTCGTAAAATATGTAGAATAATGACCTAATTTACCAATTTTTAGTTAAGCGTATACTAGTTTATGCTATCTGTTTAATTTCTTGATCGTACTTATACAGGAGGAAGAAGCACTAATTGCCGCTCATAGGAAAGAAATTGAGGACACGATGGAGATTGTTCGTGAAGTAAGTTGTCAGTTGCTTTTCTACATGTTTTACAAGATTTATAATTGCTTGTCAGGTCACTTCCTGACTTGAGTTTTTGTGCTGCAGCTTCTTTTAATGTGTTTTCAACTTTTTAATTAATAAAATTTGTTTATCGAAAAAGAAATTAGTGGAGTTTTTAAATTTCAGATAACTTATTTTGTGTGCTCATTCATCATGTATTGCTTTTGGTTTTCAGGAAATGAAACTCTTGGCCGAAGTCGACCAACCAGGTAGCCGTATTGACAACTATGTAGCCCAGTTGAGCTTTGTGCTTTCTCGCAAAGCAGCTAGTCTTGTGGGTCTCCAAGCTCGCCTTGCAAGATTCCAACATCGACTAAAAGAACAGGAAATTCTGAGTAGAAAAAGAGTTCCCCGTTGATAAGAGATTCAGTTTCTCTTATTGCGAGTGTCTTGTGAATTGTGATCTGTATCATGTTTGATATCAACTGATCTTTCACCTACATGTATATACTTTCTATGTGATATTTTAGCCATAAATATTGTAATTTGTATGTAGGTTATCTGCCCAAAATTTTAAGTTTGAGAGGGCAAAGTGAAAAAAATGAAATAGAATCTAATGCGGTTGCAAAAACGAAAACTCTGTTTTCTCTCCTATCCATCCTCTTGTTGGAATTTATTTTTTCATATTGTGTGCAATTTTTCAGATTGCTAGGCCTGGAGTTTAGCAAAATTCAAAATTTAATTTATCCTGTAGATGCATATTTATCATGTAGATTGCATCACATAATGTAATGCAGTATTGCTTTTGGTAGAAAGTGATAGTGTCAATTATTATCTGAAATTTAAACAGTATTGCTTTTGGTAGAAAGTGATAGTGTCAATTATTATCTGAAATTTAAACAATCTTGCAATAGTATCTTACGTTTGATTCAGTGAAATATCATAAAAAAAGGACTGATAAGAGTGAAGCTTAATCGGTTAATATTCTATTCCCAAATTGGAGATGGAATATAAAATAACTTCCCTAGCATTAATGAATAAATAATTGGAGTCACATGCATAATTGTGTAGGTATAGATGAACTTGCACAGTTTTTACAGCAATGGATGGAGAGCCAAGTCACAGTGTACATTTGATTTGAATCTAACTAAAGTAATTTGTCTCAAGGCAAGATTATATGTTTTCAATTAGCATCGGAGCCAGTTTTGCCTCAAGTGTTTGCAAAATAATTCACATTAAATGTTACTTCAAACATAAATCACTTGTCTTGAAACAAGTATACAAAATAAAATTTATTCAAAATTAGGTTTGACCATTGCTCAAATTGTAGAGCCTGCCACAATCATTACCTATGAAATCACCATTCTTTCTTTCCCCTCAATCTCCTTGAACAAAGGAACAAACACTATCCGAGCAAACCTACTAAGCTCAACACTACCAACAATACAAAACTGAATAGAAAGAGAATACATAGGAAGCAATTATATGCCATCTAATAGTTCACTTTTGTATACTGTATATACAACCTACTGCATTCTACACTATCGACGCGTTGTACCTAGACACCGGGGCATATGTGTAGTCAGTTCAACTTCAGAGCAAGCAAAAGCTCCAATTCCATAAGTGAAGATCCTCCATCAACTACTGCTACCAAAATTTCTATGCTGATGACGGAGTATTGGACTGGGATACTGATGACTGGTCACTCCTTTGGTTAGTCAGCTCTCAATCTCAATAACTCCTTAGCTGTCCTGCGCCGGAAGTAAGGCATGTGTTCCTATAAATGGAAAGAGAAGTTTAGTTCTGACAAGATGTAAAAGATTGCGTCCACAGGCATCAAACCATGTGCGGTTTAAAAAGACCATAGATTTTAAACAATAAAATATTTCAAGCAATTGGTTTTCATTTTTGTTCAACTAAAATGGCTGTTGTACTGTGCACTTGAGAAAAATTACTTAAAACAAAAATATACAACAAACGCATGATTTTCCTGCACAAAATGAAATGCTTCATATCCTACCTGGTTAAAACACAGACCCAGGCCTCTGCTATAGAAGTCGGCATATTTGATCATAAACACGCCGCAATCGAACCTGTTCAGTAGCAAAACTTTTGTTTAGAATTTGAAAATTCAGAGTTGTAATAAATCCTGAAAAGATGGGGAGTCAAGGACACAAGACAAATACAAGGAATATAAATTGAAAAGATTATAAAAAACTACTGATGTCAAGATATTTTCACTCATTCCACTTTCAATCCTACCAAACTCAAATTAGAGCAATTCCAAGAAAGTGCAGACAAAAAAAGTCATCTCAAAACAACCTAAACACAATTTTTTTTTTTTTTACGATGCAGCCATTTTATGACCAACTTTCAGTTTACTAAATAAGTAAATTGCAACAATCAACAATCTTTTAGACTATTGCCATCTATCGTGTTTTGGTGACCAAGAACCGTGTCTTAACATCAATAATTATTACCGATGGACAAGTTCAAATTTACTTGGGAGGAACAGCAACATTAAACTTCAATGAACTATGGACCCAAGTAATACACCAATAGTTAATACGGATAGTTTGGTAATATCACTATTCTCTCTTTCATTTATCATATTTTCTTAATTTGTGTGAACAGGTCAAATGCGACACTTATTTTGGGACAGAGGTAGCAGGAGTATGTTCTTTTCTCTACGAATGAAGGCGCACTGACAGGTTTCAGTTTATAATGTTGCAAAGCTATAACCAATTTTTCATTGCAGAAATCTAATTTTAAAACAGTGAAGCAAAAGCTCAGTAAACTAAATGATCAAATCATATTACGATTCGCAGAAGATCAGAATACGAACCCATTTTCCTGCTCAGGAAGGTCTTCGACATATTCTTTCTCCCAGGTGCTTACATCAATATCTTTTCCAGTTTTGTCTTTTACTTCGTCTACATAGTACCTAGCCTGGGAAACATGAATGACAAACATTAGATAAATTTTACAACTGCCAAATGTTAAAACATGTACATCATTCTTATGTTTCTTATTAAATCAATTCAGCAAAAAATGAGTTAACACACCTTCAGAGAATAACAGAGCAACAACTTCAATATACAATCTAAAGGCTTCAAGACAACGGTAGGACCAATGACTTTTTATTTATAAATTTTCTATTTCTTTAATTCCCTTGATTGTTTACTTAAATATGCACATGTATCCTATCATTTTTGGTTGTTTAGCAAATTCATTTCTTCACTTCCTAATCTAGCACTGTCGATGGCGGTACATGGTGGAGAGCCAAAATTCCGCCATACCGGGCCAGGCCGCTTTGTGGTGCCATCATAACGGATTATGGCGGAAATATCCACCATGTCAGCCAATATATACCATTGCGGAGCCCAAAACAGCCACCAATATCCGCCATGGCTGATATTTGATAATCCACTTGGTTCAGCTGTTGATTGATGACCAAGATATTACACACACATTTGATCTGCATAAGTTGTCAATGGCTAATGATTGATTCAAAACAAAAAAGACTTAAACCCATCAAACTGAATAGTTTTGTTTTGATTCAACAACCACCTTGACAATGTGGCCAAGTTTGGTTTGTTTTCAAATTCAACAGAACTTCAGCCATGAGCAACCGATGAGATCATTTTCCCTTAGCTTAATCTCAGGTGACTTGTTGTCTATATGTAATAAAACAAATCACAAGACTTCCAATGATTGAACAGGAAAATTTGAAGGCAGCACCCAAATTCCCACAAAAAATAAACATGCAGATTCGAAAATGAAATATACAACTAAACTATATAGACCAGAAACTTTACCAGCACTTCTAGCACACGGCTATCCATTCCTTTCAATGAGTCAAGATACTGGAATTTTGCATCTCTTTTATTGATAACTGCCAAGCACCAGTGAATTTCTTGGTGGATGGGCACAAATATCTGGTAAAGGCAACAAATCAGGTAAAGGATCAATGTAAACACAACTTCAATTGGCTAAAAGGAACAGAAAAAATGATTTAGTTCAAATATAATTACTTTATCACAATCAAATAGGCTGTATCCCAATTTCCTTTGAGTCGTCCATCTTCGGACAGATTTGTAATCATATCTATCCCTGCCACTTATTAACTGCCAATTAACATTCAAAATAAAAAGAATCAATATCTGTACAAAATGGCTAAATTACGGATTATGAATATAGAAAAATGGGCACGCATATGTTTGTGCAATACTCCTTAATATAGAAAAGAATTTAATAAATCCGTTATTTTAGTTATACATAATGTCATGAAATTATAGTTTGGATTTTTATGAAAGTTGAAATTATGAGAAACCCTTTGCTGTTCCCTGTGGCATATTTGGCTCGGAATATGCGGATTGAAATATTAAAAACAAATTCCAAACACAATATATTTTCGGGTATTAGATAATAAAAGTGTAAAGATTTTTCCATTAAGAGTTTATTAGAGAGAGATAAGAGGAATGAATAAGGAGAAATTGTAGGAAATCAAATGCAGGTTACTTGAAATTAATTAAAATAATCATCACAATTGTGTCTGAAACCATATTGATAAATTTTGTCCAACTGTAAACAAAGAGCATGGTAGACATGTTATTAAAACATCAAAGGATTACTATATGGAGATAACATTTTTCATGTTTGAAGCAAAAACCAGATGACAATAATTTCTTGGTCTACACAAACAAATACTTCGGGAAGAGTAAAATGGCTCTCTTTACTCAACGATGGTAGTCATCTGAAGGTAGAATTATTTTTCTAAGCCAACACTACATAAACATGTGAAAATATAATCCTACCTTTTTGTAGAAAAAGGTGCTGAAAAAATGACATTTCAGAAACTTCTTGGGTTCTCTTCGCTCCCTCTCTTTCAGCAACTCGAGGTACAAATTTATCACCTGCACAATTTAGGTATATCAATCACAATATTTCATGATGCAACAATGTTCGATCATGATATAATTAAGTGAAGGTTCTTCTTTTCAGTAACTCAGACAAAAAAAAAATATGAATATAAAAGATCACCTCATCATTTAACCATGCACCCGGGAGAAGGCACCGCATCTTTTGTCCTGATACCTCAATATTAGAACTCTCATGAGCAACCAATATCTTCCTCCTGCAGAACCAAACCCTCAATGAGCTACAATACAGATTAAACACATCTCAATAACATATAGCCATATCATCAAATCATACCGGTCGGAGGAAAACGCGCAAGAAACCTCCTGTTCATCATCATCTGTTAGAGGGACAAAAGGCTCAAATGGCACTTCCTGAAAACCAGAGTAATATTCAGGCAACAGACATAACATTCAGAATAAACCATCCCGTCCATACTACTAAGCACCGGTAATTAAAATTAGGGTCTATCCAACATGTCTCGTTTTCCTAATACACTATTAAATGTTACCTATAATTTACGTTTTAATATAATAAAATATTTTCCTTTTCATCAAACACTTTCAACTCGTTGGCATAATTTTCAATTGAAGTCCACTGCATCTAAACCATAATTATAGTTCATCAGTAACACCTATTCAACAATATCAAGATTGCCATATAACAGCAGCACTAACCACAATCTAAAATCTTCCTCAAATAGCTACCATTATCCTAAAACTTAAGACACAAACTACGAAAAGAGCACAGTACCTATGGAGCACCGACACTTCTGGTGTCCAACACATGTTAGAGTGTCCGACACCGACATATGTCATTATGTTCAATTATGTCATTTTCTCAAATTATTACCGGTGTTGACGTGTCAGTGTTGTAGTATCTATGTCAGTGTTTCATAGCACACTACTACTACTCAATAATACTAACAAACAAACAAAAATGTACAAGCTAAAAAAAGTTAAATTCACCTCAATAAGTTCCTTCTTAGGCCTTAACAATTGAAAAATATCTCTTCTCTTCTCATTCAACTCAATTTGAAAACTCAAACTTTGAATTGTATCAGTCCTTCTCTGAACACCCTGAAGCAACTTCTTATACACATGAACACTGGAAAGATCATGGTCCTCCACATTCACCACCGCATTAGTCAAAGTCGAATCCGGCGAATCCGTTAACCTCCGTTGAACCCCAATTTCAACATCCTTCATATCCGTATCACGAATCTCAATAACCTCCACAACACCAGAATCATCCGAATCCTCCCCATCTGAATCCAAATCAATCACCACCTTCTCCTTCTGTGTCACCAATCTGCATTTCCCCAACGCCGAACGCTTCGCCTTCTCGAAATTCCTCATCAGCAAATTACCCATGTCAACGAATTCGCCGAAATTTGATAATTTTCTGGAAAAGTTGAATTTTTTAGGTCTACACGGCGCGTGAACTTCACGGAGGAATTGGGGTTTGGTGTCTGGGTAACGGGAGAGTCTGGAAACGATGGCGTTTGAGGTGGAAACGGGTCGGGTCGATTGGTATGAAAATTTGGGTCGTTTTGAAGATGGTTGAGAAATAGAGATGGTGGTGTGATTGTTGAGGACGGACATGCATTCTTCAGAGCGTTTACGGTTGCTTGTGGTCATACCCATTGATTGAAACGAAGAACGAGCATGTCCAATTTGGGGATTTAGGGTTTTTGATTTGAGAATGAAACGTCAATTTGATTTTGATTGTTGGGTAGGAAAGGAATATTTAAGAGTAGTTTTTATGTTTAGTTCATGAAATACGATAATCTTGCAGTGTCAGGGGGAAATAGGATTTAGATTTGTTTTAATTTTTTTATGATTTGAATTTATTACTCTTTCATTCAATTCATGAGTTTAAACCGGATATCGTCCGCACGTAACGGCAAGATTAATCATTCGAGCTTGCGGCACTCAAATAAATTGTCGATTATGCGAGTTTTAACACTGTTGATGGTGGATTCAAACCCATGACTTTGGTTAAGCGAAAGAGACATGTGTAATATGATTTAAACAATTAAGTTTTGAGTAAATATGCAATTACCCCCTGAAATTGTAAGTTTCGTCAATTAGCCCCTTGAAATTGCACAACGTTAATCAATCTATCCCCGTCAAATTATTTTGTTAGTCAACATGACGTTTTGCAAATAGCCCTGAAGTTTTGCACTTATGTGCAAAATGCCTCCTGAACTTGAAAATTTATATATATTTTTTCTTATCCTTAAGAGCCTGTTTGGTGCGCAGGATAAGGAGACAAGATTAGAATATCCTATCCTGTCTCAATCTGTTGTTTGGTGCGCCCATAGGAAATGATAAGTTTAACCTATTTTTAATCCTATCCTACCTCTCCTTTGTTATTAAGTGACTGCATTATCACTGAATTGTGGAGCATATTAATCAAGTTTTGACAGTATACAATCATATATTGGTAGTATGGTTGTATACCTTACAATTTTGGGGAGTAATTGCCTATTTACTCATTAAATTTTACTCTCTATTCTACAAGTAGGTAAGAGGCAAAAAAGACATTTATTAGGCTAACACTTGTTAATTATGAACAATGTTTATCTTTTTTTAATGACACAATAATATAGTAAACATAATATATATATTTTTTATGACACCAATAATATAACATATTGTAGAAAATTTTGTAGAAGGGTATAATTTGAATAATGAAAAAGTTAACACAAAATCTCTTATTATCTTTTTTTATATAGAAAATATCTCTTATTATTTTTATATAATGTGTGTATATTAGATGTCCCGTAAAT
>Ga0315913_1002557_pt1 | contig 21460 bp, 16 predicted proteins | sample MpolsnodulesMG_FD_207736 | JGI IMG/M metagenome (GOLD analysis project Ga0315913, IMG submission 207736) | Medicago polymorpha root nodule microbial communities from Los Angeles, California, United States - small nodules | ecosystem: Host-associated > Plants > Roots > Nodule | place: USA... | reverse complement strand
GAAAATAAAAGCAAATATAAATAAAAAGAAATGAACAAAATTAATACATATAACAACATCTCATTTTATTAATAGAATTCATACAATAATTGATACATTTATTTGAATTTACTAAATAATATACTTATTTTCTTTTTACCCTCTTGGGGTAAAAAGTGACCAGTCTTCTTGGGGTAAAATAGTGAGCAACCTTTTTGAAAAAAATACATCATCAACCCTTGGGCTAAATTTAAATCTGGTTCTTTTTATACCCCAAGAAGATTCTTTTTACCCACGGTAAAAAGTTTTTGGGGTAAAAGAAGCAAATTTAAAATTACCCCAAGGGTTGATCACTTCCCCAAGTCGGCTACTCACTATTTTGCCCCGAAGAAGTCTGATCACTTTTGTCCCCAAAAGACTATTGAATGAAAAAAAGAAAGAAGAGAAATAGAGGTAGAGAAAGTGATATGGTGTGAGGAAATAGGGAAGTATGGATGTGTATTTATTGGTGGGAATGGTAGTATAGGTTATAACTACCATAAATGTGGTCAAAAAAACATGTAAATTTGGTAAAAAAAACGTGTAGATTTAATGTTGAAAAACTGAGCACCGTCCAAAAAACGTTTGTTCATGAGCTCAGACCACCGGCCAACGTGCGTGAGTTAACTCGCGCACAGGGCAGTGGTGCGTGACTTAAGTCACGCAAAGCTTATAAGGTGCGTGAGTTAAGTCACGCAGCGTGACTTAACTCACACAAGGGTTTAACCGGAAATCATGTTGGGCGTGAGCAAAATGTGCAGGGAGAAGAGCATGATTCTTATATATATATTCTCGAGTAACCTTTTGTAATGAAAAAAAGCTATCAATATTATTGGAAACCCTAGCCGTCTCTTTCTTTCCTTGTTTTGTATCTGTGTTGTTAACACGGTATCAGAGCTTGTCGAATTCATGGACTGCCGAAACCTATTCATGCACCAAGCCCAAAGAGTGCTAGCGTGAGGGGGGTGTATTGGAAAAAACCCACAGTCCCACATCGGATAGATAAGACTCTTGAAAAAAGTTTATAAGGAGGAGGCAATCCTCACCATACAAGCCGGTTTTGTAAGGATGATTTAGGCCCTAAATTTCAACAATGCCATTAATTTTCTGATGCGAAGTTTTTCCATCATTTTTTACATGATTTTGAATAACTCTTTTTTTTTTGACTGGTAATTTTAAATAACTCTTGTATCGTACAGTTTTGGCATAATTCTATGAAGATGCTAAATATCCATTTTGTGACAGAAGGTCAATAGTCTTTTTTTTAAGGTTTAAGGTCAATAGTCGTTTTTCTTTTTTAAAAAAAGATGCTTATAGCATTTCATTTATAATCGAAGATTCAATACAATGGGGTATAGCAAGGTCAATAGTCTTTGTTAACCAATTATTACATATAGTTTCTAATATATTATATGCTGTCATTTGATTAACATCCCAAGAAACTACTTATTTATCAACCAAAAAGAAGACTAACAGTCCACTTGGTTTAGTAAACGATAAATAAAACGTAGTAGTTGTGGATAAGACAATAGAGATAGAAACAAAAAATATATTTAAAGAGACTGTGGTTTTTAGTTAAAAAAAACCATTTTAAGTTAAAAAATATATTTAAAGAGACTGTCTTTTAATATCTAATGTCAGCTTTCCATCCATTTTTATGATGTGGACAATAGAAAGTGGTTTTTTCCGGTCCTTTAAAGATTTAGGGGTAATTCACCCATATCAAAGAAAAATCCATTTTTTTCATATTCTTTTTTACAATCAAATACTCCGTTCGTTTCTTTTTAAGTATCTTTTTAGGGTTAGTATTTCATTCCTATTTAACTGTCTTTTGGTATTTTAAGGGTACAATTAGTCAATTATACCCTTTGTCAAACTATCTATTTGGAAAACTAAAGATTGTTTTCCTTTTTAAACAAAGTTTGTTTCTCGTTATCTTCAAATTTAAACAAAATTTTGTTACAAACAATGGTTCCAAGAAGAGTTAAAATTCTATAAATAAGATGAATAACAATTGTTAAAAATTTCAAGTGCAAAGTAAAAGAACAAATTTGAGAGAAGAAAAATAAAAGACTCCATGAATGTTCAAAAGAAAGAAAAAGTGGAAGACTCCGTGAATGTTCAAAAGGAAAATGTGCACAATGTTTAGAAAGTTTACAATTGTTTAGAAAACTGACAATTATTTGTTACGAGAGAAAGATAACATATTCAATTTATTAGAAAGATAAAGTGTGTGAAAAAAAGGAATTTATTGGTGGATTAAAATGAGGGTGTAATAGGAAGAAAATGTGAAAAAATATTGTAACACCCAAGGCTGACGAGGACGGGGAGTGGTCGCCGGTGCACAAGGCACGACAATAAGCGGCTCCCAACAACTTCAAGACAAACTGAACCACTTCGGAATGAGAGGGATCCTGAGGCCATGCAGGTATGAGACTACATGGTTGAAGGAAGGCTTATAAGAATTTTTTGATACTACCTATATCAACAAGATGCATCTTCTTTGTGGTAGCCCATTCTATAAGAACTCTACTGTTGAGCGTGCTTGACTTGGAGTAGCCTTTGAATGGGTGACCTACTCGGAAGATTCATGGTAAGCGTGCGGGTGAGGACAAAACACGCTGAAAAGACTCGTGTTGGTTTGTAGGGTCAGTCGAAAATGTTTAAAGTTGTCTGGGATTTTACAAATACACATCGTTAATTTGGTGTTAATTTTATAAAAAGACACTTAAAAAAGAACGGAGAGAGTACCATTTTCATCTCCAGAAACATCAACCCTCTTCATCTGTTTCATTCAACATGTGATCTCCACCTCATTCGTTTCATTATCGAATCCTACTTGTTATTAGAGGTAAATTACCCCAATTCATCAAGTGATAATGTAGGCTTCGCCATTTTGTTTTTTTTCTTCTTACAATCAATTACCATTTTCATCTTAAAAATATCAAACTTCTTCATCTCCTTCATTCAACATCTAACTTTCATCTGTTTCATTCTATAATCGAATCATACTTGCCATTAGGGATAAATTACTCTCAATTTATGAAAGGTAACGTAAGCCTCACCATTTACAGAGATAAAATTACCAGCCAACTATAACTTACAAGGATAAAATAAAATTTTAATATAAGTTTTCAACTTCAACTATCATATACGCAAGTTTATAATCAATGTAAAATAATCAATATTTTGTATCTCTTATATAATTTTTCTTATTTTCTATTTAATAGTAAAAGTTGTCTTTAAACTAGTTTCTCTCTTTTTTTATTGTCAAAACCACTCACAAAGCATTATTTCGGGTATACATTTTCATATAGTTCATAAATAACAAAATCATCACAGTACCATTTCAGGAAATAGAGCACTCATTTTCATACACCAAGGTTTTTCTAAAAGATACGAATATGAAAAATAATACACACATTTAGACTTTGTTTGCGAGTTTGAAGGGGAAGGGATGAGAAGGTTTTAGAAAAAAAGATGAGCAAGTGGAAGAAATAGAAGACGTTGGAAGGGTCTCGGGGTGTTAATTTTTCTTTACAACTGCTTTGGAAGGGGAGAGCAAGTGGAAAAAATTAATAATATTTTATTTACTACTATCTTTAAGAATGTAATGCATGTAATCAACTGCTGCTGCTGCTGGTATGAAAGGGTGTTGTCGTATTGATTTGAAATTTTCCACTCTACCTCAGATTAAGAATATGTGGCAAGGTGTGCAATTCTGTTTTGTCCTTTTACTCTGCTTTGTATTACCTTCATTGTTTGATGTGCAGGTTTTACATAATTTTTTCCTAGATTTTGAGTAAGTGTATGTTTCGAACTACATTTAACTTGCAATTCTCGCGTTCCAAGATTATTTTCACCCGTTGTTTCTAAAAGATACAAGCTGTAGCTTCTAATAAAACGCACGTCTTGAGTACTAAAGAGGCTCTAACTTTTGCATCACACAATATTTTGGCATTATTTTGCGAAAGGTACTAAACATCCATTGTTGTTAATGGTGGTTCTTCAAAGGAAAACTTGTAGTACACAAGATGAATAGTCTTTACTAACCAAATTGTTGTGAATTTGAACTTAAAATCACACCAATAAATTTAGATGTGTGGAGCAAAAGGAAATAGTAACCAAATCAAAGTAGGTTCAGAAAACAACAAAAACAATAGACCAAGATTTAAGTGCAAAGTAAAACCACAAGAATAACCAAAACAACAAAGATAAGGGAGTATAGAAAACCAACGCACCGATATTTGTTTACCCAGTTCAGATTAATATGTTATACGGCTGGGGGAGAGAGAAACTCTCCAATCTATTACGAAGATGAGTTATACAAAGAGATTATAAGAATTTAGACCCCAAACTATGAAAGAACAAATCCTAATTTTTATCCATTTTTCAAGTCACTCAAACTCACAATGAATCATAACAAGAAAAACAAGAGATAAAGCTTTTGGATCTTTCCTCTAATGAAATCTCACTACCCAATGTGTTTGTGAAGTGTTTCCCAACCCAAGAATCTCACACAAAGACACTTAACCCTTAGCCTCTAAGTTCCATCACTTGGTTTGACAAAGTTCTCTCTCCTAAAGCCTCTCCAAAAATTGATTAATGAAGGCTTATGTAGTATCCATACCCAGACCCAGTCACCCAAACAATATCACACCACAATTTTCTTGGATAGCGTCGTGATCTTCAACTCGTACAATATGTCATTGCCAACCTTATCTACAATCGCACTACGATTGCATGAAATCGCGCTGCGATTTTCAATGAGCCAAACCAATCTTCAAGTACCCAAACCACGCCATGTTTACAACCAACCGTGCCGCAATTTTTGAAGAACCTTCATCACAAAATTTTAAGCAAATTTCACTACAAATTTTTTCATCTTAAGGAGTCAAGATGATAAATCTAAGTTTAATTTGTCAAAATTTTTATTTAAATTATGATATGATATGATCTTTCTTTTATTGATTTATGATATAATATCTTATTCAGCTTACCAAAAGCTCAGAATAAAAATACTCTTGAACTGTCCAACACAACAAAACAAAAACTATTGAGCTGTCTTTAAACCCATATAAATATTTGTTCCTTTCATTACATAAGGAGATGAATTAGCATATATCCCCTAAGCTAAGCTCAACACTTTCCATAGACTGAAAAATGGGTCGTTCCATTTTATCACTTCATCATCTTGTTTATTCATCACTTCTTATTTTCATTTTGATGCTGAATCATGTTCACGCAAGCAAAAAGGTAAGCTAGTTTTGCTTCTTAATTGCATATATACTTTGTAATTAAGATCATGATTTCATTAATTTCATAAGCTATTGGTTTCCTATTTATTTACAGTGCTACATTGTATACTTGGGAGCACATGTACATGGTCCAACTCCTTCCTCTGTTGACCTTGAAACTGCTACATATTCTCATTATGATTTACTGGGTTCAATCTTGGGAAGGTATATAAATATATATATATATATATATATATATATATATATATAATGAGAAAAACTATTAATTACAATATTCAGCTTAAGCTTTTCTCTAGAGGAAATTGATCAATTAACTAATATATATTGATCATTCACAGCCACGAGGAGGCAGAAGAGGCAATAATTTATTCATATAATAAACAGATCAATGGCTTTGCAGCTATACTTGAAGAGGAAGAAGCTGCACAACTTGCAAGTCAGAAACATAATTAGCATGCTTCCACTGTCATAATTAATTAGCATATTTGATGTTTTTTAAATGACATAAACACTTAAGAAAATATTTAAGAGAGCTTATGAAAATAACTTATGAAATATTTATAACCCACTTTTAGCTTATTTCCATAACCTTTCTAAGATAAGTTATGGAAACAACTATTTGAAAATAATTTTGCTTTATTTTATCTTTGTTATAATATTAGCTTATACATAAGAACTTACATAAGCTTATTTCCATAACCTAGCTTATTTAGATTATTTCCAGAACTTACATAAGCTTATTTCAATACTTAATTTAGCTTATTTCCATAACCTTTATGCTATTAATGCTTATTTAAATTGTTTATCCCAAGTGGCCAAGTGTTTTACATTAAATCATACATATCATTTTATGTTTGGTTTAAAATTAAATACACAATGTTCCAACATATGCAGAAAATCCAAAGGTGGTATCTGTGTTCTTGAGCAAATCTCATAAACTGCACACTACACGTTCATGGGAATTTCTTGGACTAAGTACAAATGATAGCAACACAGCTTGGCAAAAGGGAAGGTTTGGTGAAAACACCATTATAGCTAACATTGATACAGGTACAAAAATTTATAAATTTCAAAACAACCTGTCAAAAAAAAATATTTTTTTTTGTCAGAACAACATCCTCTTTAGACAAAATAAACGTACTTTTTTACTTAAATAGAGAACAAATGTATAGTCAACATGACACATGATTAGTTGTTTACATGGGTGCATGGTATAGCTGTGTACTTTTTGTCCTAGTTCTCGTCAAATGTCAATTATAAAGGCCTTTTGTGTACCTTGCATATATTTGTTTTATATACTTTTGGATTTATGTCTTATGTATAAAGTATTAAAGTTTAGAGTCTTTCTTTATTTCTGATAAATACAACTTGTTTCTGCTTATAAAATAGAATAAAATTCATTCATTTTCATTCACTGTTATGTTTTGTCCTGCACCTGCACTTGCTAGTCAATTTTTGGTGCCTTTTTGTGTAGTGTTTTTCATATCTGCCACTTTTTCTTCTATTCAAACTGTGTACTTTTGTTTAACGCATAATTGAGAAAAAGTGTTCCCATTTCTTTTAATATTTTTTCTTATATAAAAAACATTTGCAACTTAGTTTGGATATTTTAATTAATAGCACAACCAAGCTTGGTATTCCAGATTTACAACACATACACGCAGGTATCAACCACTTGAACTAGACCCTAGTGCTACATTATTTTGTATTTGATTGGAGTTGTTATGTTACAATCATGAAACATAAGTAAAATATAGATAACTTTACTATTGGTCCCCTAAAAAAAAGAGTCAATCCCTATCACTAGCAAAAATAAATAACAACATGATATTTATGGTCTTGTGTATTATTATTTAATATTTATGGTCTGTTTTTTTTTGTGAATATTAATATTTATGGTCTTGTCATCTTGTGCATAGAAGTCTATGCAAATAGTATAGTCTTAGTGACTTGATAGACCGCCAAAATTGACATAATGTTTTTCTTTTAAAAAATTGGGGAAGAGGAAATTTTTAACAATTGTGGTTATAGAGTTAAGCTTTAAGACACCTCTTGGACAAAAAGCTATGATATAATGTGAATTTTTTTTTGACATAATGTTGATTATAGAACAACCGGATGATCAGCCTTTTTTCTTAGATATAATGAACCTACATGGAGACAAAAACTACATACTTTCTTTGAATTGGTAACATGTTTTCTTGAGTTCCCTTTTCTTTTCTTTTTTGACACCTTGAGTTCTTAATTAATATGAAAAATAATTATTTAATTTGCCACAATATCTCGTGCTTTGTTCCTTATTTAGAAATTGAAAAACACTACTAAAAAAAGAAAAATTTGAGAGGGAAATTAGTGACGGAAAAATTGAAATTCCTCACAAATTTTTTGGTTGCAAAATTTAGTGACGGAATTTGAGAGGGATTTCACGTTTTCCCTCACTAATTTTTGTTTTTTTAGTAGTGAAAAGGGAGGATTACACGATGTAATAATTAAGTCAAGTAGCTCACAAGTCACAATAATTTCAACTATTATATGAGAAAGTAAAGATAACATTTACAGATTCAAATTCAATATTATAATCTTCATGCGGAAGGTCCATTTCTTTTTTAATTAATTAAACCTAGATGACTAATCCCTTAAAATTAACTCCTAGAATAGATGACTAAATTACTCAAAAGATAATTATCCTATTGTTTGTTTTGTTTATATTAGGTGTTTGGCCGGAATCGGAGAGTTTTAACGACAGAGGAATAGGCCCGATTCCAGCAAAATGGCGTGGGGGTAACATCTGTCAACTTGACAAACTCAATACTTCTAAGAAAGTTCCATGTAACAGGTTCTATTTCAACTAGCTTCACTGTCAATTTATTTCGTATATTTCACAATATATTCAAATTTAAGTAATATTGAAAATCATAATTCTACTTGAAGTTAGTAATATTGAAAACTTTCGGAAAAACCGAAGGTCAGAGTCTCAAAATGTGAAGAATCAAATGACTCAGGCAGTTTCAGGCCGCCATAAATTATCATGAAGGAATCAGATGACTATAATGATTTAGGTGGTTTGGGGCCGTCAGAAATTATCATGAAGTAATCAGATGACTAATAAAATAAAATTGTTTTAAGAATGCAAAAAAATAAAATAAAATAACCAGTTTAACCAACAACAGGCGAACCATGGTTGAACCAATCTGTCAACTAATAGTAACCGTATTCTGGTTCAATCAAATAAACAAACTGGTCTAGTCCAGTTTTACAACATTGATGACATAAACTCTAACAGTCATTTTGTTTATTTGATTGCACTACCTAGAAAGCTAATCGGAGCAAGATTTTTCAACAAAGCTTATGAGGCATTTCACGGTAGACTCCCAAGTTCACAACAAACAGCGCGAGACTTTGTAGGCCATGGGACACACACACTATCAACAGCAGGTGGAAACTTCGTAAAAAACGCAACCATATTTGGTATTGGCAACGGTACCATAAAAGGTGGTTCACCAAGATCAAGAGTTGCAACCTACAAAGCTTGTTGGTCTCTAACAGATGTTGTAGACTGCTTTGATGCCGATGTATTAGCTGCAATTGATCAAGCAATTTACGACGGTGCTGATTTGATTTCTGTTTCAGCTGGAGGCAAACCTAATACAAATCCTGAAGTTATTTTTACTGATGCGATTTCAATAGGTGCATTTCATGCACTTGCTAGAAATATATTATTAGTTGCATCGGCTGGAAATGAAGGACCTACCCCTGGAAGTGTTACTAATGTTGCTCCTTGGGTGTTCACTGTTGGTGCTAGTACATTAGACAGAGACTTCAGCAGTGTCATGACCATTAATAACAAAACACTCACGGTATCATCCTTAACTTATAGTTTTTTTTATCAAATTCTCCTTATTGTTTATATTTGTTACAAATTATTGTTATTGTTATTAATTCATTGAAATTAATTGTGTTATTTTTTCTTATCTTACTAGGGAGCCAGTCTTTTTGTAAACTTGCCACCTAACCAAGACTTTCTTATAATAATTTCTACTGATGCTAAATTTGCCAATGTGACCGATGTAGATGCGTAAGTGTGAATTCCAAAACTTTTTTTTTCTTGTATATTGATGAAAAAGTTAATTGCATTTATTATTGACTATTTTTAAAAATTTATCATTTTGCTGTTCATTTTAATGCAAATTTGGTCCCTGCAATTTTATAACGTAGTAGTTTTGATATCTCAAAATCATGGAATTTGAAATCATTTGATTGCAAAAATAAAACCGTCCAATTTTGGGAAAGTGAAGACTAAAACTTCAAACACTCACGATTTTGAGAGATCAAAACTGCAATAACAGAGTTGATAGTTGCGAGAAATAATTTTCATAGAGATTAAATTTGTAAAAAATAAAGGATGCTAAGATTGTCAATTTTTTTATATGCATATTTTTGCAGTCAATTTTGTAGACCAGGAACGCTTGATCCTTCAAAAGTGAATGGTAAAGTAGTGGCGTGTGATCGAGAAGGGAAAACAAATTCAATTGCTGAAGGTCAGGAAGCTTTATCTGCAGGCGCAGTGGGAGTGATTATGAGAAATCAACCAGAAGTTGATGGAAAAACACTTCTTGCTGAGCCTCATGTTGTGTCTACTATCAACTATTTTAATGGACGTCCAATCACAACGCCCGGTGGTGCAGAGATAACTCCTCAGTAATAATTCCTTATACATATCTTTCTTGTAACAAGCTTTGAAAAATTTGGACATTATTATTAATTAAATTACATGTTACAAATGAAGGGTACCATTTATACATAATCTTATATATTTTTATTTTGCAGAGATATAAAGACGAATGCTACAATAAGAATGTCACCAGCAAATGCTTTGAATGGAAGAAAGCCAGCTCCAGTTATGGCTTCATTCTCATCTAGAGGACCAAATCAAGTTCAACCATATATACTCAAGGTGTTTATACTACACTTGAATTTGTTAGTTACTATGTAATACTCCTCATTAATTTTTGTTGATATATTAACGAGATTGCTTTTGTTTTTTGTTTCAGCCTGATGTAACTGCACCGGGTGTGAACATACTTGCTGCCTATTCGTTGTTTGCAAGTGTGTCTAATTTAGTAACAGACAATCGTCGAGGTTTTCCATTCAATATACAACAAGGAACTTCTATGTCCTGTCCTCATGTTGCTGGCACTGCTGGACTTATCAAAACACTTCATCCTAATTGGAGTCCTGCAGCTATTAAATCAGCTATCATGACCACTGGTATTTTTTCTCTCAACCCCAACAGACACACACACACACAAACTATATGGAGCAAATCCTAGTCACATATACATTCATAATTGATGGTGGATTTAAGTTGAAGTTCATAATTTTTCATATTCATGTATGATTATTTATCAAGATAATATATGATTAATTTAGTTAAATCCTAATCATACATATAACTAAAATCATAACTAAGTACATATAACAAGTTAATCATCAAAGGAAATTAGAGACAAAAAAAAAATGAGTTACATTTATAGGTGATAAGTAAATATAGGTGCTATATAAATATAGGTGACTTTTATAGGTGATAAGTAACATTTTAATAAATTTTATAAATAACATCTTTAAATGGTTATAGAACTCAGTATATAGCTAGATTTTTTTTCCCAATGAAATCACATACTTATAAGATATATCACTAGATTTGGTCATAGAAAAATCGTATTTGTCTAATACTTAAGATGATTACTTACTTGCGAAGAAATGTGACCTTGCAGCAACCACAAGAGATAACACCAACGAGCCGATAGAAGATGCATTCGAAAACACAACTGCGAATCCATTTGCTTATGGTTCAGGACATATTCAACCCAACAGTGCAATAGATCCTGGACTTGTTTATGATCTAGGGATTAAGGATTACTTGAACTTCTTATGTGCTGCTGGATACAATCAAAAACTCATCTCATCACTTATTTTCAACATGACATTCACTTGTTATGGAACTCATAGCATAAATGACTTGAATTACCCATCAATCACATTACCAAATCTTGGGTTAAATGCTGTTACTGTCACTCGTACAGTTACCAATGTTGGGCCACGAAGTACATATACTGCAAAAGCCCAATTGCCTGGATATAAAATTGTTGTTGTACCAAGTTCCTTGAAATTCAAAAAAATAGGTGAAAAGAAGACATTTAAAGTTACTGTGCAAGCAACAAGTGTGACTCCACAGGGAAAATACGAATTTGGAGAACTGCAATGGTCAAATGGAAAACACATTGTAAGGAGTCCCATTACTCTTCGAAGGGAAAATACGAATTTGGAGAACTGTGATGGACAAATGGAAAACATATTGTGTGAAGTCCCGTTACTGTTAGACACAGATGAAATGATTTAAAGTGTTATTATTGGTTTATACTAGTATGCTTTTGTTATTTCATCGATTTCGTTGTTGTTGTTTTGGTATTGTAGTGTAATAAGTTTCGTGATAATTAAAGTATCTGTGTTGTAATAATTGATAAATGGGAGTCCTTTGACAACTATACATGTTGTGCACAACCATAAAATGTGCCACATTTTGATGGCTCCATTTAATACTCAAATCCTTGTAAAAGATGATATCAAATTATATACACGATCAATATAAATGTGTTCTTGTAATGTATCACATTTTGTCAGTACAATGAAGGGTAAAGGAAATGTAGTAAGAATAAATCTGGTCTATATCTAAACTGCTAACAAACTATCTTCTTTGAACATTGTTTTCTGCTTAATTCCCATATTTCATGGTTACATATATAGCACTGAAGAAACTATTCTTAAAAACTTATTCAAAAACTTGGTAGAATCCTAAAACTAACAATGATGCATCATAAGACAGAAGAAACATATAGAATATTTTCATGATGAATCATGCAAATAAACTCAAGGGCTCATAGAACTTAGGCTTAGTATTTGGGTCAAACATCCTTTCATCCTTGTAGAAACACTTTGTTAGCAAGGATGATTTTTATTTTTTGCATCCGAGCATAACTTCCGATCAGCTTATTTATTTTGTTACGGTGAAATGAATGATACTCAACGATCAAATGTTACTAAATCAAATTAGCGACAATTGTAAAGTGTTACTAACTCCAGTCTCTGTTGTTGTACCAGATGGAGATTACTGTGTATGAACTATACAGTGAATCACAAACAAATTTCATCCTTTTACATGAATAAATGATTGTTGAACCTTGACATCAAAAACTTATTTAACATTTAATAATTTTTTTTGGTAGTGGCCGGGGTTCGAACCCCGGACCTTGCATATATTATGCATTGTCCTTACCAACTGAGCTAAGCTCACAAGGACATGAACTAAGCTCACGAGGACAACATTTAATAAATTTGAAAACATGGAATACTACACCTTGTGGATCAATTTTATTCACTCATTCTTTAGATATGTTTTGTAAATTTAAATTTCTTCATTAATATTTCTCCATTGCTATAATTTTCTCATTGAGAAATTTCATCAATTACATTGTTGTCTCCTACTTTTCTCATTTTATTTTAAATTTAGTATATACTCAGGTCCGGGTCTGGTTAAGTAACTCAGGATAGAGATAGTCCTTCATTTCTAATCTAAAGTATGAATAAATAGTAGATATGTAGCTGCCTTTTAGGTATTGAATCCCTGGTCGGGAAGCGTGAATGATAACATGAGTCTTTAAGAACAGAGTGACCCCGTGGATTGAATAAGGCTATTCGACTTAGGACTCCCTTACTAAGCTTTCAGGAAAGTCTGAGATCTCATTGTCACCAAAAATTGTATCAAATGGTTGTTCAAATATCACTACTCTAATACAATTACTACTCTTATCATATACACCTCCACCATAAACACGGTGTTTTTTTCTTTTTTGTTACAAAAGTGAAAGATATAGAAAAGGGTCATTAATGTGGGGACAAATTTTTTTTCTTATACAAATTTGTTAAGACATTTTGGGATGGAGCGAGAAGTACAATAAATTATTATAGGAAGCTCATTATTATATTTAGTGGAGTTGTCCTAGTCTGACCATGTGAAGTTGCTTTCCCACCAGAGGTGATTTTCCTATTGCAATCATTTTAGATACTTGATCCATGGTTGGTCGAGAACGAGGATTTTGATTCAAGCAAGCAAATGCCAACCTTGCAATCAAGATAACCTCCTCATCAATTGGTTTCATAACATGTTGAGGTCTTTGATCTAAAACATCTATCAACAACATATCATTAGCCGTTGGTCTTGTAGATGGTGACAAAAATAATGAAATGAGGTCTCCAGGATGCTTTCCTATTATTATTTCCAAAGCAAGTACTCCAAAACTGTATACATCACATTTCTCATTGACTTCCATTGTTTGTGCCAACTCTGCAAACAAACAAATGTACTTATAATTTATATTTTGCTCAACTCAATATGAGTTTCAGTATCATCATATGAAAGGATTTAATTTGTATACAGCTACAGTGTATAATTTTGTTACACTTTCATCCAATTAAATCACACTATGATACCACTTTTTAATGTTACTTCCTAAAATATCTTAAAAATATCGTCTACTTGGAGTAATTTGATTGGATGCATGTGTAAACAAGTTTTACACCGTTAGCGCATGGAAAATTAATCTCTATATGAAAATTGATATTATAATTTAAATTTCAATATGAGAGGAGAAGTGGATCTAACCTGGAGCTGCATACCCAAAAGTGCCTGCAAATTGGGTCCAACTAAGTAAACCAGGCTTTATAAACTTGGCCGTTCCGAAGTCGGAGACATGAGCTTCATAGTCAAGATTAAGAAGAACATTCTTGCTCGAAATATCGCGATGAATTATAGGAGGTGAGCAATCATGATGCAAGTAGGACAAAGCATTGGCCACACCTTTAACAACATTCACCCTCTTTTCCCAATCAAATGCAACGGCTTGTGTGTCATTGTTTAGTATTTGATCTAAGCTTCCACCTTCCAAGAACTTGTAAACCAAAAATGAGAATTTAGAATGTGAGCAAAATCCATGAAGCTTTATGATGTTCCTGTGTTTGATGCCTGTCAAGGTTTCAATCTCACTCATAAAAGACTTCGAACTGAAATAGGACATTTCTTCATCTGTTACTAAATGAAGCTTCTTCACAGCAACAACCAAATCTGAAGACAACTCTGCCTTGTAAACATTTCCTTGACTTCCTACTCCAATGAGATACTTGTCATCAAAATTCTCAGTAGCTTCAATGATATTTTCAAACATCATTTTTCCATCATAACTCCAAATTGAAAATAGCACTCCCGTTTGTGTTTGTTCTTCAGTTTGGTCTTCTTCATTTGGTTTTTTTCTTTGACACAAAATATACATTGAAATTCCAACACCACACAATACTAATACTAGCGCTCCTAAAGCAATGAATACCGATCGGAGGACACTTTTGTTCTTTCTATGATGGTTTGTTGCACAAGGATCCAAACCTCTGATATTTCCACACAAGTCTTTGTTATTTTTTAATGATTCAAATGAAGCATTAAGAAAAGCCGGAATTTTAGGGAGTGGACCTTCTAAGTGGTTGTCTGATATATTAACAAAAACCAAACTTTTAAAATTTTGAGGAATGGTTCCTGAAAGCATATTATGTGAGAGATCCAACATTGACAACTGCACCAACCTTCCGAGTCTTGTTGGTATTTCTCCATTCAAGAAATTGCCACTAAGATCAAGTGACTCCAAAGCTGAACCAAACTCAGAGGGAATACGTCCTTCAATTTTGTTTCTGCTCAAATTCAATTTTTTTAACCTTTGTAGCTTTGCAACTTCTTCCGGTATCATGCCACTCAACTCGTTTCCTCCAAGATCCAACTCATCAAGTCTTTGCAGCAATCCAATTTCTCTGGGGATGCTGTCTGTGAAATGATTGTCACTCATCTTGAGTTGAACTAATGATGTCATGTTTCCTAATTCCTTTGGAAGTTTCCCAGTCAATTGATTTGAAGAAAGATGAAGCCTACCCATCTTGGTTAAACCAATAAAATCTAATGGTATAACACCAGAAATATTATTGTTAGATATCATGAAGGTATTAAGATTAAGAGACTTCCTCCAGTTTGGTGAAATGTGTCCATGAATTTTATTATCACTTAGATCAATGTATTGCAAATTCGGATACACACCAAAATCTTGTGCTATGTCTCCTTCTATTTGATTACCCTCAATTCTGATTCTTTCAATGCTTGAGCAGTTTTTTAAACTTGTTGGTACTGGACCAGTAAAACGGTTTTGATGTGCATTTAAGAACCTTAATTTTCCACCAGAACATATTTGAGATGGCAAATGGCCAACAAAATCATTATTAAACACAATAAAGGAATACCAATTGGTAATGTTATAAAGTCCATTTGGAATTCTACCATGAAGTTTATTGCTAGCTACTTCAAAGACACGAAGCCGCTTCAAATTTCCAATTGAAGTAGGAATAGTTCCTGAGAGATTGTTTTCTTGGACACTAAATTTTTCCAAATTGATCAAATTTCCTATAGAGGCAGGAATTGATCCAGAAAAACGATTGAATCCCAAAAACAAAGTAATGAGTTTTTTCAAGTTTCCAATTGTGGAGGGACTGGATCCAGAAAGGTGATTTATATCAAATGCAAGGTTATCTACATTAACCAAGTTTTGTACAGAATCGGGGATTAAACCAGAAAGACTCATGTTACTAAAGTCGATGAAGGACAAGCTAGACATGTTCCAAAAGGAGTGTGGAATTGGTCCAGACAACTTGCTGTTATTAGCAAGGATAACTAGATTTAATTTGCTCATGTTGCCTATGGTTTCAGGGATAACACCAGATAGAAAGTTATTTGACAAATCAATATAAGTAAGGTTTGTCAACAAACCAATTTCTTGTGGAATGGAACCAACTAGGCTACTATATGGAATTGCTAGAAACCATAATTTGTTCAATTTTCCAATCTCAGGAGGAATGGGACCACCAGAAAAATTATTGCCTCCTAAATCTAGATATGATAGGTTGGTTAAATTTCCTATGGAATTATGAATTGCTCCACTTAGTGTACAAAAGAAAAAATCAAGGCGTTTTAAACTCCTCAATGTGTACATTTCTTGAGGGATGGAACCAATAATAGGATTTTTTGAAAAATTCAATGTATTTATTCTTGACAAGTTACCTATTTGTGGGGGAATGGTTCCATAAAAGTTATTGCTGTATATATTTAAGGTTATAAGGTTTGGGAATGAAGAGAAGTTGAGAGACTGAAGTGTACCTTTTAGTCCTAAATTTGCAAGATCTATGGTAGAAATGAAATTGGATTTGTCACACTCAATTCCTCTCCATTTGCTGCATGGGTTTGTGGTATTTTTCCAAGTTGACAAGAGAGATTGGCTTTGGTTGTCAAAGCTATCTTTCCACTTCAACAGAGCTATTTTTGCTTCAATGTCTTCAGCCACAGAGAGTGTTGGAAGGACACACAGAATCATGATCAACGTGGGTAGTACCATCATTCAAGTTTTTAATCAATATTGGAATATGATTTACAAATTTTTCATGGATCTGTATATGTATAAATTTGAGTTTAGTGGGTGGATATGTGTTGAATTTGTGATTACTTTTGTTTGAATAAATAAATAATCATGTGATTAAACTTGGTGGTCAAATTAAGTCTGCCTCAAAGGTAGTGTAGCATTAAATATTTATTGGCACGTTTGAATTTGTGGATATGCTCATCAGTTGTCACTATATTCATTTTTTAATCATACTATACTATCCCAACACGTAATAATGAGAATTATTTTCTTCATTATCATGACAGCATGGCCCTTTAACAAAGATGATTATGACAGCATGGACTAGTGTTATTTTTATAAGCATTGACCATGATTATAGATCTAAAAAATTCTGAAATTGATAGGTTGGTAGTTCTGAAATTTCTTACGATCGCATATGCTTTTCTGAAATTTTATTGTAAATTTTTAAGGAGGTTTATAGTCCTCTTGACCTTGCGTTTGGATTGGATGAGCCTCCACTTATCTAAATTTTTTATCACTTCCTCCTGTTAATATAAGAAAATTAAAAGCAAAGGTTCCTTGTTTAGCAGCCTAGGTTTCTTTTGATTAAAAGCAAAGCTTAAATTCCATGTTAGAAGTTTCTTTGCATCTTATAAGTAGTTTTGGCTTGCTTTCTCTTGTATGTTCTCTCTTTGTATAGGTTTCCGGCCCTCTCCTGCCTTTTATTGTTTTCTTAGCCTTTATAAAAAAAAAGTATAAGAAAATTAAAAAAAATTATTGGTTTTATTTATAACAAGCGTTGTACTAACAAGTGTTATGTTAAGGAATCCAAAATTAACACTTTTGCATTGGATTCAACAATATTTTGACTTTTAAAAAGTTAAATTCATAATTTTTCATCATTTCTAATATAATATTTCTATTTTTATCCCCTTAATCAATATCTTAAGGCACTCTTTAGCATTTCACTTATAATAACAAAGAGTCACAATTTTAAATGTATATGTATTGCGTAATTTTTTTTTTCCTCGTTTAATATTTTTCTTTTTAATATTAGTGGGTATATTTAATACTTCACAAAATTTTTTTAGCAATTTATAAGAACATTAAAAGTTACAACAATTAATTAATGATTATCTTGATTTTGATGTTTTTTCTTTTTCTTTTTATAATAAGTACCAAGGAAGTATTTAAAAATGATAACTATTTTTGGTGTGTGTCAATTATCCCAAACAAGGGTTCAACATATCTTCGACTATGACGACTTAAATCATTATAAATATAGAAAACCTACCGCAAACGAGTAGGATAGTTTAACTTATTTAAGCTAAGAATCGTAAGAGTTAAAGGTTGAAACTTTTAAAACTAATAAAAAAGATTATGTGTTAATATGTATCCTAAAATCAGTAGTTAAAGATTTTTATTTTTTTTGCTGAAGTGGTTACTGAGTTCTATCAAAAGACGAATTGTTCAGGAAAATTTGAGTTCAATTTCTCGATGGAATAGTTCTTATATAGACTTTACTGATTTCTTGGCCGAACTCCAGATAACCAAGGCTCATTTCACATGAGAACCATAGGATAGAACCAAAAAAAAATCACTCGTCAAGAAAATTAAAAATAAATTTTTTGAATTTGAAGAACTATTTTTAAACTAAAAAAATGTAAAAAAAGAAGTAAAAAGGTGATACACTACTTTTCAACGCAACATTTCAATATTTTTGTTCTTAATCAAGAGTCATGTTTCTACTTTGAAGTGGGAGAGACCAAAGTTGAATTGGATAAATTTTGCTTCTATCTTCAAAGACGATAATGGGTTTCTTATTGAGCCTTTTTCGATCATGGAAATAGATATGGAGGTAAAGGATAGTGATGGTAACAAGAGTTCGGGGCTGGATGGTTTTAATTTTGCTTTCTTTAAGCAATTTCATTATCTTGTAAAAAATAAGGTGAAGATTTTTTTGGATCAATTCCATGATAATGAGTGTTCCCCTAGAGCCTTTTGCGTATTTTGTAACGCTAATTCTCAAGGTGAAGGTTCCTTTATCTCTCAAGGAGTTTAGGCCTATCTCGTTGTTGGGAAGTTTGTATAATCTTCTCTCTAAGGTGTTGGCCGGAAGATTAGCAAAGGTTATGAATTCCGTCATTACTAAGTCTCTATCGACATTTCTTAAAGGTAGACATTTGGTTGATGGAGTGATGATAGTTAATGAGGTGGTAAATGTGGCAAAGAGAAAGAATCGGGAATGCTTATTTCTTAAGGTTGATTTTGAGAAAGCATATGATTCGGTGGAATTGAGTTTTTTGGAGTATATGCTAAGGAGGATGGGTTTTGTCGAGAAGTGGGTATCTTGGATGAAAGCGTGTGTGATTGGTGGTAGTATGTAAATCCTTGTTAACGGGAGCCCAACCGAAGAAATTAACATTCAAATGGATTTAAAGCAAGGGGATCCTTTGATGCCTTTCCTTTTTCTCTTGGTGGCGGATGGTTTTAGTAGCCTTATGGATAATGCGGTGAATCAAAATTTGTTTAAAGGATTTGAAATGATGAAGGGTGGGATGATTATCTCTCATCTACAATATGTCGATGATACTTTATGCATAGGTGAAGCCACGATTAACAATCTATGGACTTTAAAGGCGTTGTTGAGGGGTTTTAAAATTGTTTCGGGATTAAAGGTGAATTTTCACAAAAGTTGCCTTTTAGGTGTGAATGTGTCCCCAAATTTTATGAATATGGAATCTAGTTTCATAAATTGTAATTTGGGAAATTTTCTGTTTATGTATTTGGGTCTTCCGATTTGAGCGAATGTGAGAAAGTTGTCTACATGGGAACCGTTGTTGAATCAAATTAGATTCAAATTGACTCTTGGGAGAATAAATATATTAGTTTGGAGGGTGGTATAGTCCTCTTAAACTTGGTCCCAAGTTTCTTCCTTTCTGTTTTGAAGATGTTGTTAAAGGTGGTGGGAATTCAAAGAAAATTTCTTTAGGGAGGTGTTAGGGGGTGGAGGAAGGAAGATTTGTTGGGTATAAGTGGAGGAACGTGTGCCAACCAAGGAGTACAGATGGTTTAGGTGTGAGGGATATAAAATTGTTAAATCTATGTCTTTTAGCAAAACCGAGATGGCGTCATTATATGATTATTTTCGCTTTGAAAGATCGTATTAGTAGAGAAATATGGGACTAAGGTATGTCGGAGAATTGAAATGGAGGGTGAACTATGGCTTTTGTACGATTCACGTTGGTGGAAAGATTTGATGTCGTTAGAGGATTGGGGGGGTAAGGTGGTTTGATAGGGAATTGGTAAGGAATGTGGGTAATGGTATGTGGACCTTCTTTTGGAAAGACGTGTGGTTGACAAATGTACCTCTTAGCGTACTTTTCCCAAGATTATATTCGATACCAAGTGGTCAAGAGTTGAAGGTGGGGGAAATGTGGCAAGGAAGTATTGAAGGAGGTTTGTGGAGGTTCCTATGGCGTAAAGAGTTGTTTGAGTGGGAAATTCTGCTTTTACAAAGTCTTAATATAAGGTTGGAAGGGGTTGAGTTAGGGGAAGATGAAGATTGTTCGTTGTGGAAGCCATAAGTGGGGGGGAGGGGAGTATTTTTTTTCGTAAATGGAGGATTGTCAAGGGAAGAAGAGGTGGTGTTTCGGGATCTTTGGAAGAGCAAGGCGCCGTCAAAGATTTTGGCTTTCTCTTGGACCTTGCTTCTTGATCGTATTCCAACAAAGAGGTGTGTGTTTAGTGACCACGAAGACGAAACGGTTGTTCATTTGTTCCTTTATTGTCACGTGATTTCCAAAGTCTGGATGAAGGTGATGAGTTGGCTGCAATTCCACTTTATCACTCTGCCAAATTTGTTTCTTCATATCATTTGTTGGTCAAGTGCGATGCGTTTGAAGAAACTAAGGAGAGGGGCTCAGCTACTTTGGCATTCCGCAATTTGGGTCATTTGGAAGTTGAGAAATGATAGGATTTTTAATAAAAATGTCAGAGAGGTGGATGAAAAAGGTGGATCAAGTTAAGGTGATCTTGTGACATTGAAGTATGAATAGGTTGAAAATCGCATCTTCCTTGTTTTATGAGTGGTGTTGGAATCCAATATATTGCTTGGGTACTCCCTTCATCTCAAAATAATCGTCTCTTTTAACATTTTGTTTCTGTCTCAAAATAATTGTCACTTTATAATACCAATATAGAAGTTATTGTTTTTTCCCATTATTGCATCATTATTTATTGAATTTCATCCAACTTAACTAGTAACTACTCCACTAACTACAATTAATAAGACTATTTTAGTAATTGTAACTAATTTTACCATTGAAATTAACATAATTAATCATTTTTTTAAAAAATTGTGCACAAACCTTAAATAACTATTATTTTCAGACAGATGGAGTAGATAGTATAGGAGGGTGCTTTTTTTGCTTGTTAGGGAGTGGTTTGAAGGATTTTTGAGAGGTTTTTCAAAAAAATTAATCCTCTTTGCGGAAGAAATCTCATTGAAACGGATTTTGATTAAATCATTAATCACAAATCAAACAGAAACTTAAACACTTTAAGATTCATGTGTTTACCTCTTGAAGAGCAGAACCTTTGTAGCAGAAATCTTTCTGATCACGAGCAAAGCAAAGCAGCGAT
>Ga0315913_1002551_pt1 | contig 21473 bp, 19 predicted proteins | sample MpolsnodulesMG_FD_207736 | JGI IMG/M metagenome (GOLD analysis project Ga0315913, IMG submission 207736) | Medicago polymorpha root nodule microbial communities from Los Angeles, California, United States - small nodules | ecosystem: Host-associated > Plants > Roots > Nodule | place: USA... | reverse complement strand
CTCTGAACTCACTCAGACTCTGAACTACTTCAGACTCTGAACCTGAGGACAGTTATCTAGAACGTAAAAGAAGAAGTTTTCAAAAACACAATTCAACCCCCCCTTCTTGTGGTTTTTCTCACCTTCACAAGGTAGCGTCCTTGCTTTTCTTTTTACCTTTTTTTTAGCTGCCTCTCTACCATTGGACGAGTACTAGATCCTACAGAGTCTTCGTGAGATCTATTAGATCCACTACTTCCTGACCCAACATTTCCTCCCATTTGACTACCATAAAGTGGTTGATCACGGAGAGCGTACCATTCTTCCTTTAAAGTAAATTGAACATTCTTCCCACATGCAAATAATTCCTGCGCTTTTGCCAAAACATCATCTTTCGACCAACCGCTTCCTTGCAAACGCTTAGCGCTTTCATAAACACCAATCCATTTATTTATTGCTTTACTCATATAATTAAAACGGTTTCGGCATGCAACTAGATCGCGGGGAGAATCAAATAAGCAATACTCATTACAATACTGAGCAATTTTACCCCAATATGTTTCACCTCTCTGGTTTCTCCCGACAACACTGCTCGTTCCATATTTAATCCACGCACTAATTAACACCAAATTTTGTTGAGTGTTTCATGCTAGTTCCTTACTTTTCTTGCTCTTAGGAGTTGAATCTTCTGGATTTGGAGTGACTTCATTTGCAACTGTCATGCCACCAGGAGTTATTTGTGTTGAAAATTTAGGAAATTGAGATGTACCAACACTGGGAAAATTTTCATTCTCCATTGGCATATAACTATTAAACGGGGGTGTTTGAGATGGTTATCTCATCATAGATCCATAATATGTATGAAAGTTTGGAACAGAGGATGACTGGTTGAAATTTGGTGTAAAACCAAAATTAGGTATGTTTTGAGGACGTTGGTTGAAAAATCGATTTGGATTTGGATAATTGTTGGGATTTTCGTAGTTAAATGGGTAATTAGAATAATTTTGGGTGTTGAAATGGTTATTATTGGGATCCATTTCACTAAAAATAAGATTAAAACTTCACTTAGCTTGCCAATTGAAAGATAATAATAAGAGTAAGATAGTGAAAAACTTGGTTTTTTTTTCCTGTGTCTAAATCAAATGAACCAAGTCTCTATTTATAGAGGAAAAAAAATCATGAATTTTGATAATTTTTTTTTAAAAAAAAATTTAATTTACAATGAAATAATTGAGTTCAAATTAGTGATAAGAATCCGGACAACCAATCAGATTCAGCCACGTGTCACACACTATCCACAAAGCATCTTCTCTCTCCGTCTCCTGCAGCTCCACTCGCGCCTGTCGACGCGTGTTTCACACACGCCATTTTTGCCCAACCAAAACGCGCCACGCGTACATCTGCTTGCAGGTTCAACATTGTTGAGTGGTTTCAACATCTCTCTCATCCCCTTCATCATTCAACAATCTTCAACACCCCATTGGAGCAAAACTACATGTTGAAAGTTGCATTCAACACTGTCTAAGTTTCCTTTGTTGTTGTCCTTTTTATTTTATTTTATTAAGGTTGTTGTTCTTTCTAGATGCAACTGAGGTCTATGGAAAACAGTTGCAGGGAAGCCTGCTGGTGAGAATCCCAAAATTACGGCGAACCATTGTCATTTTTGTTAATGAACTTTTGGCGATTTCACTATCAACCAAAAAATACACTTAATCACACATTTGATGCAATGGCACAATCTTTACCAGTCCGTTTAAAGATTAGACTGACCATCTTCCAAAATTTGTAAATTAAAAATACTAAAGTAAGAACTTGTATCGTTTGATTTTGATCTGATAGTCGGTGCATGAAATCTAAACTTAATAGATCTGATGAATGAAATATTTATGTTGAGAAATTATGGATTTAATCTATGCCAGGCTCACCGCTATTAAGACAATGGGAAAGTTTGAAAAGACCATCTTGAAGTTTTTCTCTTACAATATGACAATCGATATCTCTGTGTTTTGTTCGTTCATGAAATGTAGGATTAGAGGCAATATGTCGAGCGGATTGACTGTCGTGAAACATATCTTCTGACGCTTATGTAAGAATCTGAAGATTATGAAGGAGAAATGTCAACCATTTGAGTTCATATGTTGTGGTCTTGTGGAGGAAACGACTCTATATTCTGCTTCGAATGATGAACAAAAACAATACTTTGTTTCTTTGATTTCCAGTAAATTAATGATGATCCAAGGATAATACAGTGGCCTGTCATAGATTTTCTAGTTTCTGAACCAGTAGCCCAATCAGAGTCGCTAAACGTGTGCTGGTGGGAATAACAGACCCTGTGATGGTGCATTCTTCAAGTATTTGATAATCATTATTGCTGCCAAATAGTGATCTTCAGTTTGTGATTTCATGAATTGGCCATGTGTTGGTCAAATAGATCAAATGGCCAATGATTCTTCTGTACAATGTAGGATCATGAGGCGCAACCATTTAATTTTAAGTTGTTTATGGTCTTCAACCATATAGGCGTGCTGGCTGGTTTGTTGCTAGTAAACCCGTGTCTGATAGAAGATCAAGGGTGTATTTCCTTTGACATATATGGATTCCTTCTTTAGAGCGTGAAATCTCCAATCCAAGAAAAAACTTCAAGTTTCCAAGGTCTTTGAAATGAAAAGATGAATGCAAAATTTCTTTACTAAATCTATCTCAGATTCAGAATTACCGGAAGTATACTATCATCGACGTGCCGTAGACTAACAAAATGGTAAAAGAAATATGTTTCTTACTTATAAACAATGAATGATCATGGTTAGAAATCAAATTGAAGTAAAGCATTTGAAAGTTTAGAAAACCATTTCCTACTAGCTTGTATTAATCCATAAAGGGATTTATTTAAACGACAAACTTGGTTGCGTTTTGAAACATGATATCCAGGGGAAGGGTCATATATACTTCGTTATGGAGATCTCCATGAAGGAAAGCATTGTTAACGTCTAATTGTTTCAAAAACCAGTTCAGGGTGGCAGCAAAGGCAAGAATTAATCTCAATGTGGTCAATTTTGCCACTGGAGAAAAAGTATCAAAGAAATCCACGCCATCAAGTTAAGTGAAGCCTTTGGCAACATGCCTAGCTTTGTATCTCTAAACGGTTCCATCTGCATTATGCTTAATCTTAAAACCCACCTATAACCTATAGTACGTTTTTCATGAGGTAGATCAACTAATTTCCAAGTATTACTGTCTTCAAGAGCTTTCAGCTCAGTCCGCATTAACAGCTTCAGTATAATTTTGAGGCTCAATGGAATTAGAAATAGCAAGAACATACTTGAGTTGAGTAGGTGAAATCGAATTATATGATAAAACTGAAGATAAGGGTATTCAGGGGATAAGTTGAGTTAACTGAATTTGATGAAATGAAATGACCCAATGAAGGCAATTGAGAACAACGAAGATCTTTAAGGTAGCTTGCTGCTTGTTTAGGTCTTGTAGACTTTCTCACCTTTGGTTCATGTATATTATTAACGAGACTAGAAGGTTCATATGTATTTAAAATTTGTGCTTTATCAGAAACAGACTCGGTCACAAATTCATTTTGTTCAATGGGATCAAGAAGAAAATTAAACATATCCAAATCACTGTCACAACCAATATCATTAGTACAAGAATTATTTTTAGAGAAGAGAAAAACATCTTCATGGAAAACAACATTCCTAGAATTTTTTTTTTCTTCCTATTATGCAAGTGACAAACAACATATCCTTCGGTTTCAAATTAAAAACCAAGAAATATGCATTTTCTGGATATGGGATCTAGTTTGGTTCTATTTTGTTGAAGTGTTGAAACAAAACATAGAACCAAACTAGATCTTAGGTTTTATTATTACTTTTATGATTTTAGAATGACTCTTTCTAGTCTCACCTCATATAATTTTAGTTACACCCAAATTTATTTAAAATTTTACAATAATATCAAAATTGTCCTATTCATGTAAATTTCAAAAAACTCTTCTTTCATTATCATCCTAAACCCTCACCCCCTTTCATCCACAAATCACCATAGATGTGCAATCAAGATCAAAGATTGAATCAACATGTTTTTCATTGATTTGTACTCTATTCATAAAAGTTAGTGAATTTCAGGAATTTAATTTTCTAAGAGTTTCTATTTGTTTATTGTTTGTTTTAGTATGAGATATGTCTATGTTAACAGTAATTTGATTTTACATAGTGAGAGGTTAGTGTAAATTCAGTTTACATATGTATATAAGAGGTTTACGTAAAATGAGTTTATGTATGTATATGAGAGGTTAGCTGTGAAGCCCAGATACGAGATACGATACTACAACGATACGCCGATACGGGAAAATTTAAAAAATCAAGATACGATACGGCTGAGATACGTTAATAAAAAAAATTATATAATTAAATGTACAATATAATTATAACCATTTTTTTAATATGCAAATATATTAACAAACAGAAGAAACCAGTCATAGGCTCGTACCATACATAAATATAAATAATATTGTCGATTAAGAGAGTGATGATTAGTCAATCACATACACAATATATCCCAAAAAGAGCACCATCAGTGTTTTACTATATCCAAAAGGAACATTGTTAGTGCTATACTATATCGATCCAAAAAAGAAGCATTATACTTAAGAGTTAAGTTATTTTAGTTAACATTAATTGGGAAGTATTGGGGCAAGTATATCAGTGCTGAATAATTATCATATATTCTCCTCATACGTATCGGGAAGTATCGGATAATTAATTTTTTAAAAATTAAAATTTAATCTACGGATACTCTCATGATACATATCGGGAAGTATCGGGCAGGTATCGGTGTAGGATACGCAGGGAATACGATACGTCATCCATTTTGAAGTATCGGGACTTCACAGGAGGTTAGTGTAAATTCAATTTACGTATGTATATAAGAGGTTAGTGTAAACTCAGTTTACGTAGTTAATGTAAATACAATTTACATACGTATATAAGAGGTTATTGTAAACTCAGTTTACGTAGTTAATGTAAATTCAGTTTACGTATGTATATAAGAGGTTACTGTAAACTCAGTTTACGTAGTTAATGTTAATTGTATATAAGAGGTTAGTGTAAACTCAGTTTACGTAATTAATGTAAATTCAGTTTACGTATGTATATAAGAGGTTAGTGTAAACTCAGTTTACTTAGGTATATAAGAGGTTTACGTAAAATGAGTTTATGTACGTATATGAGTGGTTAGTGTAAATTCAGTTTACGTATGTATATAAGAGGTTAGTGTAAACTCAGTGTACATAGTTAATGTAAATTCCATTTACATATGTATATAAGAGGTTATTGTAAACTCAGTTTACGTAGTTAATGTAAATTCAGTTTACGTGTGTATATAAGAGGTTAGTGTAAACTCAGTTTACGTAGTTAATGTAAATTCAATTTACATATGTATATAAGAGGTTATTGTAAACTCAGTTTACATAGTTAATGTAAATTCAGTTTACGTGTGTATATAAGAGGTTAGTGTAACGTAGTTAATGTTAATTGTATATAAGAGGTTAGTGTAAACTCAGTTTACGCAAGTACAATTAGGTTATTGTAAATTCAGTTTACATATATAAGAGGTTAGTGTAAATTTAGTTAACGTATGTGTATATAATAGGTTAATGTAAACTCAGTTTTTATTGTAGTTAAAAGGTATATTAGTCATTTTGGGGTGTAACTTGATTTTTTTTGGGTGTGAGTAGCATCTGTCTTTTAGAATATAAAATTTAATTTTAATTCACTTATTTCATAAAAAAAAAAAATAATGCTTTAATAGTCTCCGTAAACATAACTCAATTGATAGGGACACCACAGTTAGAGAAAAAAGACAATGTGATACTATTAAAGTTTAATCCTTCTTTAATTTTTTTTTTATTTTTTTATAATTATTCTCAGTAAAAATAATGAACAAAATAATAATGAAACATAATATGAATAATAAAACATAATATTATCATTGCAGGATTTTGTTTTTAAAAAAAATTTCAAAGACCAATACCAAAGTGTAGAGACCAATATAAAAAAGTGCTGAAAATTCATGAACTAATGATATTTTTAAGTCAAAAAATCATGTATGAAATAATAATAAAATGTTGGAATATTTTAATTATAAAATTTTGTGATTTAGTGTGTCACGTGGCGTAATAACTGGTCCACGTGGCACATTATTAATTTTTTTTTTTTTTACCAGAAACATATAATTTTTTTACAAAGTACAAAAACCAATACCCAAAAAAAAAATACAAGATCAAATACCATAATATGATGAACATATATCAAAATAAGATGAAAGTGTAGGGTTTAATGACATATTTAACCTTAAAAAAAAAAAAAAAAAACTTGAAATGTACACTCCCAAGGAGATAAAATATATCGGCCGCTTTAGAACATTTTTGAAATGTAAGCGTGACGCCACCTTATCATCATTAATGATCTTCGCGGTAGTAATAGACGGTGTCGGTCTCTACCATATTATTGGGTATAATTCAAAATATAATATTTGATCCTAACAAATTTGAAAGTCAAAGCCACCTTATTAGTACTACATGATATAATTCAAATATAAATATGGCTTGCTCTCTCGTCTATTTTGCATTCCACAACTCAAGTGTTCGTTATAAATTAAGAATATAAAGAAACACATAGATACTTATACAAGATCATCAATGGCTGTCAAAGTTTATATTGTGTATGCAATTTTAATCTTTGCTGTCAACATTATTTCATTTTCTTGATCTTTGTTTATCTTACACTGTATTTATCATTATCAACATATTATTTTATTTTCTGAAAATGTCAATTATTATTGCAGGTACTACTCAATGTATGGACATGTGGAGAAACTAGCAGAAGAAATAAAGAAAGGGGCAGATTCCGTTGAAGGTGTTGAGGCCAAACTATGGCAGGCATGTATATTTATGTTTCATGTATCGTAGTTCTGAATAATATAAATACAATTAAATGCTCCAAACACGTATTGCGGATTAAACGTCCACCCAACAAACAAAATGTTCCCAGAATCTTTTACCATTTCGATGGCATTTATGAGACATAAAACCATGAAGTTCTACTTGTATTAAATTCAGTTTCGCTAAATATGCGAAGGGGAGTTAGGTTGTTAACATTTCCTTTGTTGAACATGTATATGAGCAGGTACCAGAAATATTACCAGAAGAGGTACTTGGTAAGATGAGAGCACCACCCAAGAGTGATGTACCAATTATTACGCCCAATGAGCTTTCTGAAGGTGATGGTTTTGTCTTTGGATTTCCAACAAGATTTGGAATGATGGCTGCTCAGTTTAAAGCCTTTCTAGATGCAACTGGAGGTCTATGGAAAACACAACAGCTTGCCGGTAAGCCTGCTGGAATCTTCTACAGCACCAGTTCCCAAGGTGGTGGACAAGAGACTACAGCGTAAGAGCCTTTACTCGAACCTATTATCTTCGTGCATATTTGAATTGTCGGTGAGATTGGCCGAAAGAAGATGAACCATCGTGATTTGGTCAAGCTACACTTTTAAGTTTAGAGCTTTACATAATCATGGTGCCACTGTGATATTTTCGAGCTCACTGTCAACACAAATATATACTTAATCATAAATTTAATTTGTCGCAATCACACAATATTTACCATATCCAGTCAAAGATCAAACAAACCATGGTCCATACTTATAAATTGGATTCAGAATACAAACTTGGAACATGAATCGTCAAATTTTGATCCAAAACTCTAGTTTCCGAGTGCATGATTGCGTGAATACATGAAATTTTAATCTTTTATAAATTTGTAAGATGAATGGAATATTTATGTTTAGAAATTGTGGATTTAATCTATGCCAGGCTCACTGCTATAACTCAATTGGTTCATCATGGAATGCTATTTGTTCCAATTGGGTATACATTTGGTGCTGGAATGTTTGAGATGGAAGAAGTGAAAGGTGGAAGTCCATATGGTTCAGGAACATATGCTGGTGATGGATCAAGACAGCCAACTAAGCTTGAGTTGGAACAAGCATTCCACCAAGGGATGTATATTGCCACAATCACAAAGAAGCTCAAGGAAACTGCATAATGTTGTTGCATTCAATCAACATGCACGAACAATTCAACGATGCTTGAAAATCATTAGTTTAATTAGTTCTTTTTTCATTTAATGTGCTTGCAAGTAACAGTTTTTTATATTTCAGAAATAAAATTTGTTGTTTTGTATTAAGTACTACTTTTCAATTATATGGTGTAATGTTTATTGATAGTTGTTGAATAAAGCAAGATTGTTTGTCTTATCATTTAGGCTTAAAAAAATACTTGATATGTTCTTTAATTCTCACTGCTTTTTTTTAATTGGTTATTGGAGTGAATAATTCATGGTTAGATGCTAATTGTTTGTGGAACAAGATAACTAATCTGGTCTCAGATTGGTTACTTGTGAATCAAGTCAGTTAAAATTTGTTGAGAATATTTAGCTTGTTAGTTAGCTCATATTGAATAAACAAGTTTCAAGCTATTTTTCATTTTTTTTTCTCTCTCTTTTATGTTGCATTCAACTTCAACATTAACACATTCATCAAATTATCCCAACAATTTGGTATAACATAACCTGGTTTGATTCAAGCTTCAAGATAATCAATGGCGAATGGAATCACAACATCAAATCAATTCCCGCCAAACCTATTGGTTTTCAAAGGAGAAAATTACGATTAGTGGTGCGCACAAATGAAGGTTATGTTCATATTTCAAGATGTTTTTGAAATTGTGAATGATGGCATACCTGCATTGGAGAACGATGTTTTTTTTTTTTTTTTATGGTAAACAAACTTCCATTAGAATGGAGCTGGAATACAGCCATTTGGATTACAAATATCAGCTAAAGATGCTGTATTAACAGAATGAAAAGGGACAGGGGGAGCTATTCCTAGCCAAGATCTACTACCCACAATTCTTGCCAAAGAGGCCAAGTTGTGCGCTTCAACATTATGTTCCCTTCTAACAAATTGAACTAAAACATTGGACATTCTTTTCATCAGTTCCTTACGATCCTGGACAACAACCTCAATGGCAGCAAACTTTGATTTGTTGTTCAAACAATTAACAACATTAGCAGCATCATAGTGGATGGTAACAGAGGAGAAACCTTGATCAATTGCTACCTGAATAGCCCATCTCATGCCTAATGCATCAGCCAATGACGGATCAACATAAATGTCCTCACTTCAGCAGAAGCTGAAAATGGTCCTTCCTCTTTGATCATGAATAGTCACGCCTCATCCAGTGCTTCCATTGGTGAAACAACCAACATCCACAAACAAGGAAAACAGAGAGGATACAGTGGGAGTATGATTTGTCACCTGATTCATCACACTCCATATTTATCCATGCAGATTTGCCTCATTAAACTCAACTATAAAATTCATTGCCTCCTCAGCCAGTCTTGGTGGGTCAAACACGGTTCCCTAGAACACCACATTGTTTCTACCTGTCCAGAATTTCCACAAAATACTACAAAAGAGTTGAGAGCCCAGCTGGTCTTGACAGGTTAACCAGCTTAAAATCCAGTCATGAAGGTCCACTTCGAAAGGCATGTGAGAACCCAATTGGGATGCAAAAAGGGTGAGCCGCATTAAGTTACATTGCATAAACAGATGGTTTGTGGACTCAATTCCCCCATGACAAAGAGGGCATTGTTTTTCCAAGGAAACGCCTTTTTTGCTAAGATTCTCTCTTGTTGGAAGGATATTTTTTGCTAACCGACACATGAAATTCTTTACCTTGTTGGAAACTTGGGCTTTCCATATTTCCTTCCATACTTTGTGGTGACACGGGTTAGAGGGGCCAGGAAGGGTCCTTTCCTTCTCTTCACAAGCTAAATGGTAGGCTGATCTAACAGAGTACGCCACATCCTTCTCCCACTGCCAGGTGAGGCTATTATCAGGAAGTCTAGTTGACAAAGGAATGCTAACAAATTTTTGTGCTAGGATCCGATCAAAACTAGAGAAGATTAGGTCATGTTTCCACTACTTGGTATCCGCATCTATAAGTTCTAAGACAAGGCCATCATTTTCTAGCACACAATTGGGTCTTATATGATTTATTACCTTCATTCTAGGCACCCAATTATCCTTTGCAAATCTGATTTTCTTGTCATCCCCTACTCTTAACAATCCACCTCTCTCCACAAGATCCCTGGCACTAAGAATGCTTCTCCAAGCGTAGCTTGGTTGGTATCCCTCTTTGGCAGATAAAAACTCCTCATTCAGATAGTAGCATTCTTTTAAGACTTTCTCAAGCAGCGAGGACTTCCAAGTGGTCAGACACCAACAATGTTTTCCAAGGAGGGAATTATTGAACTCTCCCATACCCCTGAATCCCATTCCACCTTTGTTTTTGGATTTCGAAAGCTTATCCCAACTTATCAAGTGCATCTTTCGCTTTTCATCATTTGATCCCCACCAAAATCTAGCCAATATCATGTCAATGTCTCTACAACACCCCACAAACATTTTGTAGCAGCTCAGAATGTAGTTTGGAATTGCTTGTGCTACCGCTTTGATAAGAGTCTCATTCCTTGCGTTTGTGAGAAACCTCTCCTTCCACCCTTTCACCTTCTTCCAAATTCGGTCCATGACAAAGGAAAAGACTACCTTCTTTGATCTTTTAAAAGGGATAGCAAAACCAAGGTATCTTGACTGAGCCTCCACCACCTTAACTCCCATCATATTGCAGATCATGTGTTTATCTTCATTTGGCACATTTCGGCTAAAGGAGGCTTCAGTTTTGTGAAGGTTCACAACTTGGTCAGAAGCTTGTTGGTAAGAAGCAAGAATTTTGAGGAATTGGTTGCCTTCATGTGTACTAGCTCTGGAGAAAAGGAGGCTGTCATCAGCAAAGAGGTGGTGTGATAGATGTGGTGCTAATCTGGGCACCTTGATTCCATGGATTCCTTAAGCAAGGCAGCTTTGCGGAGTAATCTTGATAATACATCATCACATAGAATGAACACGTAGGGGAGAAATGGTCTCCTTGTCTGAGCCTTCTCTCAGGAGTGAAGGACGTGCTTGGTTGGCCATCAATTAAGAGCTGGTAAGAAATTGAGGATATGCATCTTATGATAAATTCCACCATCTAGGTTGGATAGCCCATTGTACTGAGGACTTGGTGCACAAAGGGCTATTCAATTATATCATATGCCTTTGACATGTCAAGCTTCAAAGCCATAGTCCCTTTCTTTACTTTGTTGTTCTTCTTCAACCAGTGGAAACACTCTAGAGCAATCAAGGCGTTGCCTATGATTAATCTTCCCTAAACAAAAGCACTTTGCTCCATATCCACCACATCAGGCAGTGTTTGTTTCAGTCGGTTTGCTATAACCTTTGTCACTATTTTCATAACAACATTTCACAGACTTATGGGTCGGTAGTCCTTAGGAGAAGATGGATTTTTACCCTTAGGAATGAGGATCACAAAGGTACTATTAATGGAATGGAGCTGTTCATTGTTATTCAGAATTTTGAGGACAAGCTTGTGGACTTCCACACCTATTATGTGCCAATACTTCTGATAAAACAGTGTCGGTAAACCATTTGGGCCAGGTTCTTTAAGAGGGTGCATTTGGTGGAGAGCTTCATTAACCTCTGCATCAGTGAATTTCATGTCACACCATAGTTTGTGCTCATTAGAAAACTTTCCTCTCACCACTTCACATATAGCTTCAATGTTGGAAGGGTTTGAGGATGAGAACAGGTCATCAAAATAGCTAATAAGGACTCTCTCAATCTGTTCATTACCTTTCCACCAGACATCATCCTCATCTTTAATTTTTGTAATTCCATTAACTTTAGACCTCTGGCTTACTTTGTTTTGGAAAAACTTTGTGTTTTTATCACCATTACAGAGCCAAACTGCCCTGCTCCTTTGGCGCCACATAGTTTCTTGTCTGGCTATAAGTTCTTCATGTTGTTTTTCAAATTCTTTTAGTCTCAGCCTATCATGTCCTGGACTAGTCCATAAGCTTTGATCAGTCAACCTCTCCTCAATTCGGGCCAGCTCCTTTTTAATCTTACCTAGGTCATGATCATCAAAGATAGTACCAAGTAATTGTAAGCTTCTGACTCTTTCCAAATAGGAGGCAGAAGGTTTTTTCCAGTTGTGGCAGATAAGGTCTTCACATTTTCTATCTTTGGACCAACTTTCTTCAAATATGAAGATTCTTCTCCATCTCCTATTCTGCCACTATATTACTTCCTCTAAGCCAATAAGAATGACCGCATGGTCTGATCCGAATCTAGGGAGATGAGTAATCCTGATAGGAGAAAACCGGCTCACAAAAGCTTCATTCCCCATGACTCTATCAATTCAGCACTGTATGTTAGATCATTCCTCTCTCTTATTTGACCAAGTGAAATGGTGTCCCCCAAACCCCAAGTCATTTAGAAGACAATGGGCAACAACTTGTATCCCCACTGTGAGTTGAGATTGAGTTATATCATTACCTCCTTATTTGTCTTGTGGATCCACTATATCATTAAAATCCCTAAAACAAAGCCATCTTCTAGGAACATTCAACCAGCTTTTCCATCAAGCACCAAGTCTTCCTTTTGTTATGTTCTTCTGGATGTCCATAGATACCGGTCAGCCCACATGGTTCACCTGATTTAACATCCTCACACACACCATGAACATGATCAAGAGAAAAGGAGGTGATATTGATGGTTTGGGTCTCTGTCCACATAAGTCATAGACCCCCTGCACGTTCTCTCCCAGTCCCTCTACAATCAACAGACATGCAATTATGAAAACCAAGTTTATTACGAATCACATCCATCTCACTAGATTTTAACCATCAAGAAGACAATCTAGGGATTTTCAACACGGTTGAGCCTTAACAAGGCTCGAACTTCCCGAGGACTCCCCAAACCCCGACAGTTCCAGCTTAAGAGTTTCATAATTCTTGCAGGTGTTGGTCATCCAACACCCCGATCTTGGTGGTTACAACACCGTCCTTCATCACAATGTCCCATTTGTGTTTCTTTTCTCCCATCTTGATCTCATCAATTGTTTCTTCAACAATTGTAACCTCAACCAATGACCTTTTTCTCAAATCACTTCCAGTTGTTGTGGTTGGTTGTGATTTTTTGTTCTTTCCTCTTTTTTGTCGGACCTAGTTCATTCATTTGTGTGCTTTTTTTGGTGACGCATTTGGTGCCCAATCCTTCCTCAATCTCCTCACAGTCTCGCATTTGGTTCTCAATCCTCCCACAAGTAAATCAGAAGTTTGGGAGCCTCTCATACTTGTAATCCACCTGTATGTCCCTTCCTTTGAAAGTGTATTTTAGACCCCTTTTTGAGTGACTTCTTCAAATCAATGGAATTCCGAATTCTGAGAAATTTTCCCATCCGGTTGCATTCCTTCCCGTACATCTCCAGGAATTTTCCCACCATATTCCCTATATTTTTTGCAATACCCTAAGATCTGAGCTTAAGGGGTAGGTCATAAACTCTAACCCAGAAAGGGGCTGAATCCATCGCCATTTCAGACGGTTGTTTGTTGTTGGATATGCGGTCCAAAATAAATAAGTTCCTGTCAAAGTTCTAAGGTCTGTTCCTGCAAACTAGCTCTGCTTCTTTCTTGGATGCAAATTTGAAAAGGAACAAATTTTTGTTCAGATCTTGTATTTCAATTGGGTTTCTGGATCTCCATGCTTGAGTGATGGTCTGTTTGAAGGCTCTAGAATTGTAAGGGTTTTTCGTCCAGATCTTTCCCATTAAAGTGCGACTGAACACAACAACATCTTTAGAGATTTCATCCTCCTCTACTGTGATAGCATCTTCTTCTTCCAGATCTAGTTGTTTGTCTTCACGTCTTGCCATAGTTGATCGCGTCGTTGTTCACTGGTGGTGTTTGGAAAATATTTAGTGTTTAAACAGAAAGAGAAAATTACTAGAAGAGCTTTAGGGATATCCAAAACGATATGGGGGAAGAGACCAATATGAGCTAGGGAGATCCAGGATGGCCTGGAAGGTGCCGCCACATAACCTTAGTAGAGCTCTGGTTGGGGGAGTTTGTCCACCTCTGCTACTGGAGATCATTGTTACTGATGCACAAATGGCAACACATCATGAACACAAGACGAAAGATTGGAAAGGCCTGTTCTTGATTCAACAATGTGTGGATTTGAATATCTTTGAGAAAGTAATTGAATAGGAAACAACGAAGGGTGATTGGGATATAGCGCATAAAGTGTATGGTGGAGATCAAAAGCTCAAGAAGGTGAAGCTTCAAGCATTGGGAAATAATATGAGATGACATATAAATGAGACTGAACTTCTTGTGTAATTCTTCTCAAAATTAGTAGCACTAACTAACCAAATGAATCCATATGTTGAATGAAACGGTTAATGACTTGATTAAGATTGAAAATGTATATATTAAGGGCTTTATGTCAAATTTTTATCATATTGTTGTTGTGATTGAAAAATCAAAGGATCTTTATGAGATGAAGTTAGAAGAACTGCATGCTTCACTAGAAGGACATGAGTTGAGGTTGAAGCAAAGGAACTAGGAAAAAGTTAAACAACAAGCTCTTCAAGCCATGATTCACAAGAAGATAAACATGATGAATTTAAAGGAAACAATGGAAAAGACAAGTGGATAAGAAAGGAAACTTTGAAGATTCTAACAAGAGCTCAAATAATGAAGGAGGAGATTCAAGCAAAAACGTCACTTTAACCAACAAAAATTTTCATAATAAACTTGAAATGAAAGATGTGCAGTGTTTTTATTATCATAAGTTAGATCATTATGCATAATCATACACGCCTCTCAATGACTCCTTATACAAACCTTATCTCATCTTTCAATGTCTTCTTTCTCAATGTTTGTAAAAGAAAGTTGAGTCGAGGTGTACAAGCGATGCTTATGCATAAGATAAGAAACTAAAAGTTGAAGCTTATAGGAGTATGTGTGCTTAAAGAACACTTATTGTGTTAAACCGTTATCAACAGAAAATGTGTTCAACACCAGAACAAGAAATACATACAGTGATTTTAATTAATGGCTATATAAAAAAAATTGATGTGAAAACAAGTTTGTATAATCTATTCACAGCCATGAGACCTTGAATCTAATGTCTATCAATGAATATCTTATGACATTCGGTTTAAAGAAAAAGAGATTGAAAAAGATTGTTCAGAAGAGGTATATCATGTTCTACATCAATTAAGTTGTCATAACACAATTTTATTGATATGGGATTAATTATAATATCCTCCTAAGCAAGAGTAATCCTAACAATCTCTATGTTTAACTTTGAATCACTCCGATACAAACTCAACCTATGTTGCAATTGGCTAATTAGTTGCAACAACCTTTTATCTAGAAGGGGTTTAAAGAGACGTTAAACACTTAACTTTTTAAAGGACTCACTTGAATCAAAATATATGAGAAGACAAGGTAGATTCAAACCAAGTCAGGAACTTTGCAGTAGACTCAACGAGTTTGTTGAAGCCAGGATATTTGGTGCAAAGGACTTGAGAATCATATACCTTTTGGTAAATCCAATGTATAGCCATATTGGTCGATCATACTGATGACATGTGATCTTACGTTATAGAGCAATTGATTATGATTTCTGGACATTTGTAATCTTGTTTATATTTGAGTTTGTAATTCTATTCTTCTCGAAACGTAACAATTTTAGGATATTTTGATGTAATTCACGAAGAAATCATTCAAATCGACAAAGCAAGACATCTAAAGACTTATGAATACTTTGGGAAGATAAAGAATGAAGATTCAAGAGGCCTCACAAGACATTACAGAGAGAGAAATTATGATCCTAGGTCCCAAGACATCTTATATGGAAGAAGACACCCAAAATTACGAAGAAATAAAGATTTAAGCCTTGGAACATACTCACAGGCACCCCGAGCATGGGGTAGACGTGTCGAAAGTGCATTTTCTGCACTCTCATGCTCCCCGAGCATTGCGAAATGCAAACCACAACTAATTTTTGCTACTTTTAAGTGGAAAAAACTCAGTTTTTGAGCTCATGTTCAGGTGGAAAAAGCTTAGTTTTTGAGCTCATTGCGAAATGCAAGCCTTTCATTTATAATTTCTCATTTAGAACGAAGCAGTTCAAGAGGAAAGCAAACACTAGGAGCTTTCAGGGAGGAGTTTCTCTCTTTTGTAATTTGTTTTTAGTTACCGTGTATAACGAAATCTTTTTAGGTTATGGTTCTTAAATGAACCTCTATTCTGGTTGTTGGATACTAATTTATGTAATTTAAAGTCTTTATCCAATTATTTTCTTTATGCTATTTAATTTTATTGTTGTCTGTAAGATTTGTCTCCTCTGAAAATTGTGTCAATTTATTTTTCTAATAATTAAAAATTAATGTTTTGTAATAAATATTTATCGGTTAATCCTTAATAGCAAGAGCCTATGTTTTTGTGATAGAAAGAAAATATGGTAAGATAACGTCAAAATTACAAGTGAAATGATATTTGTACAACTTTTTTTAACAACTTTTATGTCAACTTTATCTCTCAAACTCACATTATGTTTTTACTTTTTTTCTCTATTGCTTTGATTTTTGTGTCAATACATCATTTTCTTTGTAAATTATAGTTGTTCCTTGAGTTGTGGGTAAAATGGTTGTTGGAATAACACAACTCAAATTATAGTAAATCGAAAGAATCTAAAAATAAAAACATTTTTGAAATTTGTTCAAGTGTAAGCGTGACGCCACCCTGTCATCATTAATGATTCATGGCGGCAATAGATTAGACGGTACAGTCTCTCCCATATTGAGAATCAAAATAAAGAAACATAGCTAACAAATTTGAAAGTCAGAGCAACCTTATTAGTACATCGTATAATTCAAATATAAATATGGCTTGCTCTCTCGTCTATTTTGCATTCCACAACTAAGTGTTCGTTATAAATTAAGAATATAAAGAAACACATAGATACTTATACAAGATCATCAATGGCTGTCAAAGTTTATATTGTGTATGCAATTTTTAAACTTGGCTGTCAACATTATACTTTCTTAATTATTGTTTATCTTACATTGTATTTGTTGTTTGCTTCATTTTTATTGTGTTTGTTTAAGATTGTAAATATTTCTAATAAAAAATTATTTTGATAATTTATATAAATTATTTTTCACGGTTTTTAAAAAAGTAGTAATTTAATGAAAGGGAATATAAATACAAACATTATGATAGACAAATACAAATCAGCTTTTGCTTTCTATAAAATTTCTAAAATAATCTCTAAATTATTTTATTACTAATAAGTCTTATTTTAATCTTAAACAAACTTTCCCTATCAATTATTAATGCAGGTACTATTCAATGTATGGACATGTGGAGAGACTAGCAGAAGAAATAAAGAAAGGGGCAGATTCCGTTGAAGGTGTTGAGGCCAAACTATGGCAGGCATGTATATTTATGTTTCATGTATCGTTTTTCAATATGTTTGGATAAAATTTCCAAGACTATTCAGTCCAAAGCAGAGGCCCATTCCTCTCATCAGAAGATAAATTTTATTAAGTGCGAGGAAGGATTAGCGGCGCACTTTGTTGTCAACTTACCTTCAACTTTTTATAAATTTTATTATTAAAATTATTAATAATAGGGTTTTGCTAACGAGTACCCTAAGAGCATTGTATAAGAATTCTATTAAAAGAAATTTTATCTTAGAAATAGAAGTTGTTCCTTTAGTCAATGCACAGTTTTTTACAAACTTACTTTAATCAATGTTCTAAACTCACTCGTTAACATTCCTTTAATAATAAGCGCGAGACTCACACTACTGGGTTGGTGAAAGGACATAAACCATTAAATTATAATTTGCTAATATCATCAGGGTAGGAAAGTTGTTAAAATTTGCTTTGTTGAACATATATATGAGCAGGTACCAGAAATATTGCCAGAGGAAGTACTTGGTAAGATGAGAGCACCACCCAAGAGTGATGTACCAATCATTACCCCGAATGAACTAACTGAAGGTGATGGTTTTGTCTTTGGATTTCCAACAAGATTTGGAATGATGGCTGCCCAGTTTAAAGCCTTTTTAGATGCAACTGGAGGTCTATGGAAAACACAACAGCTTGCAGGGAAGCCTGCCGGAATCTTCTACAGCACCAGCTCCCAAGGCGGTGGCCAAGAGACTACAGCGTAAGAGCCTTTACTCGGTTATATTCTCCTAGTGCATTGTTTGGAATGTTAGTCAGAATTACAGAATCACGGCTAACCACTGTAATTTTTGTTAAAAGCTACACTTTAGAACTTTATAAAATTACAGTGTCATTGTGATTTTGGTAATTTCACTATCAACTGAAATATATACTAAATCACACATTTGACGCATCGGCACAATCTTTACCATCAGGTCAAAAGATTAGACCGAACATGTTACAAATTTATAAATTGGATTAAAAATACCAAGTCATAACTTGAAATCGTCTGATTTTGATTTAATAGTTGGTGCATGAAATCTAAATCTATTAGATCGGATGAATGAAATATTTATGTTTAGAAATTGTGGATTTAATCTATGCCAGGCTCACTGCTATAACTCAATTGGTGCATCATGGAATGTTATTTGTACCAATTGGGTATACATTTGGTGCTGGAATGTTTGAGATGGAAGAAGTGAAAGGTGGAAGTCCATATGGTTCAGGAACATATGCTGGTGATGGATCAAGACAGCCAACTAAGCTTGAGTTGGAACAAGCATTCCACCAAGGGATGTATATTGCTACCATCACAAAGAAGCTCAAGGAAGCTGCATAATGTTGTTGTTGCATTCAATCAACATACACGTACAATTCAACGATGCTTGAAAATCATTAGTTTAATTAGTTCTTCTTTTTTCATTTAATGTGCTTGCAAGTAACAGTTTTTTATATTTCAGAAATAATTAAACTCAATTACATGGTGTAATGTTTATTGAAATTTGTTGAATAAAGCAAGTTTGTTTGTCTTATATATCTATTAGGGTTAAAAGTACCTTGCTCCATTCTTCTATTTCTCCCTTTTTGTGAATTTATTATGGAAATGCCAATATGCATCCTTATGTTTGGGCCTGGGGGCTTAGATAGCACGTCTGGGGAAGTTATACCCTATACCCTGACACATGTACTTTCACCCCTACAAATTTTTTAAAATTTCAATTTTACCCCTTTTACTATTTAATCTTTTATACATGAATTTTTCACCCTCATTTTCAAGATTTTCTAATTCAGAACGAGTGCACGCCCACATGATATTTTTCCAGGAAATATTTCGAACACTCATATATACTTTTCCGAAAATAATTCGGAAAACTACGTTTCCAAAAATAATTCGGAATACTCGTATGCAGCTTTCCGGTGCATACAAGTTATGCTAAATAATTTCAATGTAGAAAATAAAGATCCAGAACGTGTATCCTAGTTTTCCGGTGCATTTATTTTAAATTTTTTTAATTCCAACTTGCTTAATACTAGTAGAGCTTATATTCTTGATTCTTGATATTACTTGCCTTTATTACGTGTATACAGGAACACTAAGCACCCACCAAAACCACCCATAGCAAAGCTAGAAACAGAAGCTATAAATTCTAATATTGGTTGTTGCTAATAGCTAACCAAAAAAGACACCCACTAGTACTAAATAACCCATCCCATCTAACAATGATGCTAGCATATTCCAACACAATTTCAACAGCCGCACACTTGCTTGGGCTAAACAGAAAAACACCAAGTTTCAAGCTGAAACAGAAACCAACAGCCTAAACAACTAGCAGCCCCTGTCAACAACAACCAACCAAAAGCCGAAACAGAAGAAGAAAAAACGCCGTAACAGCCATGGCAGAATCAGCAAGCCTGCCACTACCAGTCCACCCTTGACAGCAGCACCTCGCCCAAACACCAATGCCAAGCCATTAGTGCAATGCTTTATGACAATTAAAATGACACTTATTTGATCACAATCTCGTTCCTGCACTTTATATATATATATTGATCACAGGCTTTGAAGCAACAACACGAGCACTCTATATTATATCCCAATATTGCAAAGTCAACAGTAGAAAGTATAATCATGAACCAAAAGTCAATAATACAACGTTTAAAATAAACCAGAAGTCGATATTACAATGTATATCATAAACCAAAAGTTGATAATACCAAATTTAACATAAAGTAGAAGTCGATGATGCAATATATAATAAATAAACTAAAGATAACTAATATAAAGGTCCACTGCAAGTCAGGTCTAATGCTTGTTACAAATGCTCAAATTGGGATTCCTCTTTTGTGGCCCCGACCGCATCCAAGTAACCCTGTAGCTTAGAAGCAATCAAAGACATCCTCGGGTCAGAAGGTCCTGCATCATCAGGGACTCTATATGTTGGAACCACGAACCACGTATGTATTTGTGATTTCATATGGATGACTCCAGTTGATCACGAACCACTTCACGATGTCGTGGTTCGTTTCGCCCTACACGTATAATCTTGCCACCTCGTCCTCTGCACCGAACCACTAAATAAAAAAAAGACATATAATTAATAGAAAGACAAAGAATTAATAGAAAAAGAGACAAAAGAATTAACACAGAAGCATCAACACAGCCGAACCAAAAAAAAAAAGCACACAACTAGCACTAAACAACCCACAAAGTTCATAAGCTATATGCTAAGATGTGAATCACCTACTAAATAACATCTTCAAAAATTGCCTGCCCACAAAGTTAGTATTTATATGTTAAGACGTGAAGAAAGTTAGATAGACCTTACATCTTAGGCATAAGTATAGTTAGAAATGAAGTGGACTGATAAAATCATTGAGGAGGTCAAGAACAATGTTCTTCATAAGCTAATGACATAGATCAATGGGAGAAACATAACGATGTCATTGATTTATGGGAAGCTTTCATTCATTAAAACAATTTGAGTCCAAAAAAACGGAAGAACTTAAAAAAAAAAAAAAAAAGTGCCTGAACCGGAAATCTTGATGCAACCATTCCGGAAGAAATTCGAAACGATAATCGGAAAGATTTGTATGCGTTTTCCGAAAAATCAACCGGAACGCTTCGCATGCGTTTTCCGGGAATCAATGATTCGAAAATCGATTATGGAAACAACTCATTGTTGAACCAAAAATCTTTTTGATGAATGTTTTAATGATAACAAACCTTATAGAATAAACACTAAGTTTTATGAATGGTGATCTACTGATGTTTGCACTTAAGTTTTTTCAGAGAAGTAGACAAGAAATAAATCTCTTACAAGTGCATATATATATTCAATGAAAGAATACCAAAACAGTAGCATCACAGGCTCAAAGAAGATATAGAAAAAATATTGTTTGAATCAAATGAGTGTTGATTGAAGATTCAACAAGAAAATGTATTTTATGATCAATTGACTCATCCTCATCACCACATGGTTTTCAACCAAGCCTTA
>Ga0315913_1002546_pt1 | contig 21481 bp, 21 predicted proteins | sample MpolsnodulesMG_FD_207736 | JGI IMG/M metagenome (GOLD analysis project Ga0315913, IMG submission 207736) | Medicago polymorpha root nodule microbial communities from Los Angeles, California, United States - small nodules | ecosystem: Host-associated > Plants > Roots > Nodule | place: USA... | reverse complement strand
TTAATTTGTCTATTTAATCCATGATAGGTGGTGGTTGTGTTTTGGGATTGTACAACACATAAATTGGAGGGGAGAGTTCATTGCATGGGAGATAGTTGTTGGAGAAAGACTATTGCTTGCCCTGATTTCCCAATTCTACTTGGAGGCACTCTCGTTGGACCATTTGTGAATGGTAGTGTTAACTGGTTAGCACGTCACAACATAAATTGTCATATGTATAAATGGAAAAATGTTACCATCAACCAATTAGTGATTTTATCGTTTGATATGCGGATGGAGGCGTGTAAGTATATGATGTTGCCTGATGATTTTTTTGAAGCACCCCAAGATGAACCAACTCTTGTTGTTTTGAGGGATCGTCTATGCCTTTATTATGTCCACATGAGAACCCATTTTATTTTGTGGGAAATGAAAGAGTTTGGAGTTCAAGAGTCTTGGACTCGATTGGTGAATGTTAGCTATGTTCAATTGGGTATTTCTGTGAATCTCATCAATTATGTTGATTGGTTGTTTCCGATTTGTCTCTCTGAAAATGGAAATGTTATGTTGCTGGCTAGCAAAGAAGCTTTTGATGATATTATTATGTATAATAGGAGAGATGATAGAGCTGAAAATATTGAACTTCTTGACAACCAAATTTGGCATGCTGATGAACATTTTCAGAGCTTGGTTTTGCCTCGTCCTCTTCCGCATTAAGCTTTTATGCAACAACTGTTTGTTTTTTGAATTTATGTTAGGTCGTGCAAGTAGCGTGATGACTATTAATGGTTCCTTAATTGTGTTTTCAACAGATAGTTTAACTATTTTGTTGGATGATTCCATTGTACTTATTGCTAGTTGTAGAATCAAATCCTTTGGTTTGGATGAAGATATTTTAATTTTATACTAGTTATTATGAGTTAATTTATATTCCTCCACTTGCTATTGATTTCATTTGCTCCAATGTTTATTTTAAGATATGCATTGTAAGATGTTAGATGTGTTGAATATCCTAGAAAGGCTTTTCAGCTTCTTTATACAGTAGGCTTAGTAAGCTTTTTGGCCATCGCGACAAAAAGGATGACTTTTGTACTTGTTTAACCCTTTAATGCAGAAGTTTATTATCTACAATGAACCGTGGATGAAAAACGACAGGTATAGCCAATCATATAAAGAAGTGCACATTTAATTGTAATAATATAAGTGTCATTCTTGCTTACACTATACAATCCCCTTTTCAACTTCAAGATAAATGTTGAAATGGAGGTGTATTGGTTGGTTTACCTATTAGCTTTTCTGATGGGGAATTTTTGCAGGGGTGATGCTTTGTGTTGGTTGATGTTTTTTTTTCTTTTCTATTTTAGTTTAGCTTGGGTAGTGTTTTTGCCACTTGTTATGTTCTTCATGATGAAAAATATTGCATGTTTCGGTTGCCTTTTCCAAACAAAATATACATGATAGGTTTAACAGGCATCATACTAGCATCATGTATCCTAAAGACAAGCTTGTTGCAGAGTAAACCAAGTAGATTGTTTTGAAGTTATGTGACATAACACATGGCAGCATATCTTGCACTTCTAATCATCTCAGTGGTATATTTTGCCACACTCGTTCTTCCAAATTTTTGAGAAACATAATAAGGGGGTGATTTCAATCAATCTGATAAATATTTAGAACTATAAAATAAAGAAATGCAATTGTTTGATTTGATAACTTAGTCCCAAGTTCTGCTGGAAAATGATAGGCTTATTGGCCTTTTAGGTTGCACTTTCGAATTACAGCGATAAAAACCCAACTTAAAATTCCAATCCATCATCCTCCTAAACACTCGTTTGGCTTCACAAACTTGGTCGTGCTTACAATAATCATTAACCAACCTGTTACAAATGATAATACTCATCTTCAAAAGAAATTGTTGATTTTAATTTTTGGACTTTTTTACTTGAATTTATGGGTTAAAGAACTAACAATTAATAGTGTTTTAATTTTTATGTATTTTTCAAACTTAAAATTTTTGGGTTGTAATTTTTATGTTCTTCAAACAACAAAATAATTTTTTTTGCAGAGTCTTGAGAACTTTAATTGGAAATTTTTACTTTATTGTTTGAAATGATATGAATATGAATTACTTGAGATTTATATTTTTAATAAAAATTAATTACAAAAATGTAGTTTATCGATTTAGATTTGCTATATCAGCATGAAAACGCCTAATGCATTCTCACATTTTACAATCGACAATATCAATTTATTTAAAAAATAATCATAAACAAATTATTTATAATAAAATAAGACATGCATATTCTCTAAAAACAAGATATGCATATGTTCATTAGCATAAAAACCATTGCACTTCTTCTCTTTTTTTTAAGCCAAAGAGAAAATATAATAAATAAAACAAACAGGTACAAAGACTGGGGGGGCATTGGACCTGACCCAGGATAACTCAAACGGGAATACATCGTGAAAAAACTGTCCAAGTGGCACAACTCTAATCTATCCTAACAAAAATACACTAATCACTGGCGCACCCCAGTGAACCCGCATACAAGCGCGAAAACAGGTTTAAAAAAAGCGTGAAAAGTGGACATCCGCATAGAACAATTAGAGTTTAAACTAGGCGAATGGTTGGCCGTCAACACGGAAACCAATCCAAGTGCCAACGACCCCCTGAATCAACAACAGGCATAAAATGCTCTTTCGAGCAAACAACGCGTAAAAACTCAAATCAAGGGATGAGTTCAATACGTCAGAAACCAGACTCTTTCGGGTTAAACGAACCAGACCCTTTTGGGTTAAACGATCCAGACCCTTTCGGGTTTTATGAACCTCAACCACTGCAAAAAAGGACCAGATCCGCAACCCTCCCCAACCTCTGTTGTACAAGCACAAGGAAAACACAAACCGAACACACGATGCTACACGACCACCGGCACCCACCTCAGCCACCTGCAAGAACAAACACAACCACCACGATCCAAATGACGACGAACGATCCGGGAGCACGACGAGGGAGGATTAATCATGGAGGAAAGTCACCACACTTGCAGCCGCCAGAATCGGAACAACCAGGACCAAGCACCAGAACAAACGAACATAAGCACATCACCTAAAACAAACAAAACACGAACAGAAAAAACAGCATAAGGCAAAACAGAAAACACAAATCCAGCTAACAACTGCGTCGCAAACTCCTCTAACTATTCTACCAAAACCAAACCAAACCCACCACAGTCAACATCAACCAAAATAGAGCCAACCACCGCAAGAACCGCAGCTGGCGATGATGGATTCAAAGGACAACGCTGGACAGAAACAATCAAAAGGCGGCGGGAGCAACGAACCAAAGCTGGAACGAAGATGGTGATGCCGCCGTGAAGGCTGGACACACCATCGGTTGCTTGGATCTACATCGCAGAGGCAATGATTTGGATTGGCAGGGGAGAAAGTCGGTTGTTTGGAAAAGTTTGAAAAGTTAGAGAGAGGTGGGAGCGATAAGGTAGAGAGAGCTTATCTAGTATCTAAATCAACCATTCCACTTCAACAAAATTTATTAGGGGATAAAACGTGACCCGGTAAACCCACACAAAAGTGTATAACTAAACAAAATTGTTATTTGCTTCTTATATTCTAGAAATTTTAAATGATTTCCCGTTTTCAATGTCAACAAAAATGTCACTCTATGTATAACTAAGCAAATGTTTATATAAGCAACTAAACAACCATTTAACTATTTTTATCTCCCATAAGACTTTGTATCAATTTGCTGATAATACAACATATACAATTATTTAAGTAGTTGCAATTTTCCAAATGTAATATTAAAGATAAGTTTTCACAATAAATATCCATGTCACTATCCATTAACTTTACAAAAAGAACGGTAATACCTCTTAATTAAATTGTTTTGGATGTGTGGAACACACTAATCAATTATTCAAATGCTATACATTATATATAAAATGTATATAGTATTGAAAAAAAAATCCTTAACATAGGAGGACCAAGGCCTACACTCTCCCTACTGTAGGGTCATCCCTGACAACAACAAGCATTAAAATAATCAAACAATCTGGAATACAGAAACACGTTTGGATTGCAAAGCCAAGGCCAAAAATGAAAAAAACACAAGCAAAACTTCAAGATCATAAAAAAATCGCATTTGAGACGGTGAACCCAGAACGAACACATTGAAATAATGTAAAGAACAACACAAAGAACCAACCGAGTCACCAATTAGACAAAACCCCATCACCATAAATGGATCTAAGGAAGAAAAATAACTCTGAGAAACAATCAATCCATATCGTGATGATAAATGTTTCTGCATCGACATAACATAACGAATCAACAAAAATTAACAATGTATAATCTTCTTCTTCTTAAAAAAAAAAGTGTAATCTTCGTTCAAGAATCTATGGACACATAATATAAAGTAAGAGTAGTGTTATTTGAACATACAACTTTTGGGACAATCTTGTTATTCTCTCTTCTCATTGGTCAATAACAATAGAGAGAAAAACAGAAAAAGAGAGACTAAGAAGTTAATCTGAGTATGAGTATGATAGAGAAAGTTGTACATTCATCTCTCAAAAATTAAACTCTAATTTATTTTAAAAAAAATATTAGCATGTAGTTTTGAAAATTGTACACATCTCATAGATAATTTCGGCCATAAATTAGAGAGCCTGGTTTCACTTTTTTACGAGAGAAAAGAAGAAAAGAGATAATTCAAAAAAATGGCGGGAACAGTTGCAGTAAGATCAAAAACAAACTCACTGAGTGACGAGTGGGAAATCTCCTTCGCACGATTCATTCATTTACCTCATTCTTCAATCACTTCTTCTTCTTCCTCCGATCTTCACCCTCTCCCTGTTCGCCTCCGTAACCGTCTTCCACGTGGCACATGGATCTCCTCCTCCACTTCCGCTTTCCTCCGATTCTCCTCCGATCTCAACTTCTCCGCCGTCGTCCTCACAGTTGTCTTCAACGCCAAACTCCTTGTAACTCCGATCACTTTTCTTTTTTCCGATTCATTTCTGTTTTCGCTATTACTTAATCGATGCAACTGAATTTTCATTATCGGAAGTGACGAAGCTTGATTCAGTGTTTTCGGTGAAATTTGTTTTGCAGGAAGAACACTATGTTTCGAAGCTAAGTTTCTCGTGGCCTCAAGTATCGTGTGATCCTGGATTTCCTGCTAGGGGAATTAGAACTGTGCTTGTTAGTTACAGAGATTCCAGAGGCGAGGTCAGTTTCTTTTTTTCTACGTGCTTAATTTGTTAATTTTGTGCAAGATGTTGTTAATTGATATATCCAAAGTGATTTTCACCGATTAAATAATCAGATTAGTTCGTAATTTTTTTTCTTCGATTTTTAACATGTATTTTTAAGATAAATTAGTTCTGGATGTACATTTCATATTTTTGATGTGATGTGAGGCATGTCTCTAAATTGCGGTTTGAGTCGAGCTGCAAATTTTGTTATTATGTTAAAATATGGTGAATAAAATAGTCGATTTGGCCGCAATTACAATTACATTACTATTGCGAGACTTCTAAAACCTAGTTGCAACAATCGGGATTGTGGACTGCAATTTTGAACTAAAATGTGAGGACTGCAACTCATATTTTTGAAGGATCAACTTAACTATATTTGCTAGATTTTAATGTGACTTAAGAAGTTAGTCCATTGAATTCGTTCATTAGAGTACCTTTTTGTTGTGGATTTCATAACAATTTGTTAGTTAATTGCCTTTCTAACTTTATCTGTTCATGTATTTGATTTTTGAGATAAAATTTTTCCTGACACACCTTATTGCGATTCCATCTTGACTTGTAACAATACAGTGTTGATTCCTGCATTTGTTAATAACAGTGTTGTTAGGGTGAGGCGTGATTAATTTATTAAGTGAACAATAAATTTAGTCGCACACAGACACTACTACCTTATTCAGACATAGTATGATAATTGTGATGCTACTTTTTCTTTTTGGCAGATTCAAAAGTTTGCTATGAGGTTTCCATCAATCTATGAAACGCAATCATTCATCAGTGCTTTGAAGGTAAAAGATGCTTTTCATAGTAATAAATCACAACTAAAAAATATAGAACCAGGGGTTGCACTTTCTTCACTTATAAAACCATAGTCTTTGCTTGTTGATTTTTGATGATTGTGTTCCTTCCCAAGAGATCCTGAAAGATGACAAGGAGCCGGAACCATTAAATATTGACTTTGGTTCAGAAATTTCGTCTCAGTCAGAATTTATGTCAACAAACAAGCACTCTTACAGGTATAAAAAAGCTGTGTCATTGGTTAGATCTTGTTGGAGTAATGGGAGGATGTGAATCTGATGCATTCAACATTTATTTAATTGTCATTCTTTGTCATCACTCTTCTATCTGATTTTTGATACATTACCATTCACTGACCTGTTTTCTGTCATCCTTTGTCTTTTCTTCCTACTTTTATGCGGTGTAAATATAGCTTCTCAGTACCGGTTCCGACTCCTCAAAAGTGAGTAATACCAACCATTTAAGAACAAATCAATAGTTGATGTTTATATACATATGCATAACAAATCAAGAGTGTTTTGGATTATTAATCATTGATTTTCCCACTTTAGTGGAGGAGCCAAATCCCTCATTACGGATACTGAAGTATCAGTTGACTTAATTGCGATGAAGATTTGAGACATATACTGAGCCTAGCTGTGTTTGTGCTTGTAGACCTTCTGAGGAACCGTGCTTTATGACTCCGGCTGCTTGTAGACCTTCTCAGGAACTGAGTTTTATGACTCCGGCTGACACTTACATTCCACAAATGCCAGTATGTATGAATAATGAAGGAGTGCAACCTTCAGGGTTAGGAAACCAAAACAAGGAAACAGCTCCTGTTCACAACTTTGAAAGCATCCTTCCAGCCTTGCCACCCAGTTTTGCCTCATTCCTGATGGATTACTCTGGTCTCAATCCTGGTTGGCGAACTTTTTTGCTTTAAACTATTTGTTCTGATTTCTACCACATCATATTTCATCTGAATACAATAATATCTTGCAGCTAAAGCAACTGTTACAGAGGAGAATAAGCTCAAGTCCCAAATAGCGGTGCATATTTTGAATTTCGCATTCTGATTAGATGTTATGTTACTATCTGATGCTTTAATCACCACATAACATTGATATGATGCTCATCATGATATATAAGCTTTCTCTAAGTTGTGAATATTTGAGAAGTACATCTTATTAACTGATTATTTGTTACTCCTGATATTCTTTTCCTTTGATGCAGAAATACATGGAAGATTCTTCCTTCCAAGGTAGCACGTTTCTTATTGCTTCTCTCTCTTACATTGATTAAACATGACGCGCCATTTTATTTATTTAGTTCTTGTCTGTTTTTCACTTCCATTCTAGAGTGGAACATGAATAAAAAATTCTTAATCTTCTTTGGTCTGAATATAAAGTTTTGTATGCATCCTGTACTTTTTATGTTCCTTGTATGTATAGGTAAAAGTTTTTAATCACGCTTCTGATCCATGCGCATTATTAGATGCATTGCGTGTGCTACATACATTTGTTTTCTTAATATTGTATGGCGATGGTCTACTTAAATTTGAATTCCAAAATACTGATGTACCATTTTGATGTTGTTAGATATGCTGGTCAAGGTGGAGAAAGTTATCAGCGAAATTGGGGGTGATATGTCCCTCTAGTAGTCCAGGGCATTGGAAATGACACACCGAACACTCAGCATCTCTCCGTGCTTACTGAACCATGGTGACCTTAAACATTCTGCCGCAAATTTTGAGCGGATTTATGTTGATTCTTCCATTCCCTAACACATGGCTCAATCAATAGCTAAACTTAGTCTTTGCTTCTTTTATTGTTTCAGCACATTACGAATTACAATTCGAAGAGAAAAGAAGGGTTACCTGATTATGGTATTAGTCAGTGTTTAGCTAATGAAGTCAAATATCAAATGGTTTCTGTTTACAAAATCTTTTTGTTAATACAGCAATCTCAAAAAATTCAATTCAATCCAGTACAAAATTCTTTGCATTGAACTTTTTTCCACTTGTTACCAGATGATATGGAGCCTAGTCAATCTATGTTTTTCCATTACCGTAAAATTCATTCATAAAATCAATCAGTACATAGTCCAAGTTATTCTCATCTCAACTAAAGTCTAAAAAATAATGGTTGAGTCAGAGTATAATTATATAATAGTGTGCCTTCTTTCACTAGGTTTACCTAGGTTCCTACAAATTTGCCTTGGATTAGTTGTTTGAAAAGGCAGTGGAGGATGTTAGATAAATGGAAAAGCTTAAACAAACCAATGATCTTTGCCTCCTTTCTGCAGTCGTGGTCTGCCATCGTACACCTCTACTACACACACTGGAGTATATTAGAGAGCGAAGAATGGCCTTTGAAACTGCACAGAAGGCAAAAATATAGGCTACAAGTGAACTAAGTCGTGTAAACTCATTCACCTGCAAACCGAGCGAGCGAGACCAGGACTAGAGGTTGAAGACAACCTCCTCGAAAATATTTGTTAATGCCCCCAGTTGGGGTGTCTCATTGAGCAACCATCATTTTTCAGTTCAAAATTTTTAAAATTAGAAGGCCATGTCTAATATCAGAAAATTAAAGGGTAGGTCTAAATTTGAGTGAGTGTGTGTGTGTGTGTGTGTGTATTTTGTTTCTCATATGTTTCCTTCTCTACATATATGAGTGAATATCACTCTGCTACCTTCCTCCACGGCAGAAAGATTAGCCCAGCTGTTCCTTAGTCTCCAAGGAACCGAAGCTGTGTTCTTATAAGCTAGAACCACATTCATTGAATCTGACTCAATCCACAAGTGTTTCCAATTCTGATGTTTAGCGATCTCTAAAGCTTTCAATACAGCTTGAAATTCTGCAAAAGAATAGCTTTGATAGCCTATGTTTTGAGACAATCCTCACAAGTAGTTAGCATGGTGGTCTCTGAATAGAATTCCTATGGCTGCAGCGGTAGGTGATTCCAAAGCCGAACCATCCATGTTTGCTTTAACACAGCCAGGTAGAGGAGGCTGCCAAAGAACGTCCATTATATTGCTAGCATTCCTGGGTTTGCCATTCAATCTAAATAGTCAGAGCACCTTAAAATCTTCCTTGTTATTCATTGTGACCATAATGCTTGGATGAATTTTAAGGTTCAAAACATTCAGTTCCTCAAGATTGGTACCCCTCATACATAGAAAAATTGCCACTCCATTAGAATTTATTACTATAGGGAAAATCCACATTCATCTTTGAAAGATCCTTTTCCTTCCATTTTCCATTGATATTTGGAAGGTGTAAAACAATTTATGCCAAATCCAAATCCAAGACTGAGAGTTTTATTGTGAGCTACTGTATCATATATAGAGGTGCGCGTGTAAAAGTGTATTTCCAGTTTATTTGGACCTATCTTATTGTTCAAGTATTTGAGAAAACTTAATAAAGTAATTTATAATAACATGTCCATAGGTTGTGTTTTACTTATTTCAATTTCATTAAGTTCTTTATTAAGTCATGGTGTGACCTAAGAGATATATGTTTGGATCCCTTAACTATTTGTCTAGGTTGATGTTTGGATAACAGAAGCTTCATAAGCTTCTGTTATGTTTGGATAAACACATGCAAGAAAAATTAGTCCCTGAAGCTGTGTATTGGGATATCTTGGTTTAAAAAAACAGCTTACAACTTATAAGAAAACAAATTAACCACAATCTCTCTTCTATCATATAATATATACTTCCTCCGCTATGCTCTGCTATTTCAAAGGAAGAAAATCTTCCCAAAAGTATCCCGAAATGCTTTCCAGCGTTAGATTACCACTTTGTTTGGAGTACACGTGCTGAAAAAAGGGAAAGGAATGGATGGCAATGCAAATTTAACAGGGTCGTGAATTTGTCGGGATAAAACTTTTCGGGATACATATCATTACCCTTTTTACATTAAAAATTTGTTTGTATTTAATTGTCGTATTCAAAGTCAATGCAATATTTATTATTGTTTTATTAAGAACATCCTTTTTTTTTTTAACATTCTTAAATATTTATTACAATTAGAGAAATAAGTTGAATGAAATAATAAATAATTAAGGGTATCATTGAATAATAAAAAAATAATAGAGAATAACAAAATTTCGTATATGTAATAAATAACCATAAAACAACAACTAAAAACGAAATGAAGAAGTGTGTGTATGTAAAGTATTTTCGTATATAACTGTTAACTAATATGAAAACCGATGATTGATTAATTGCTTCTTACAATTTTGGGGGTGTTATTTGTCATATGTAAATAGAATGATATCTTGCATTATTTTTTGGTTACAGGACTAACATTTGGTTATATGATATTTTGCATTATGAAACTCTTGATCTGTACTATTTGTGATGTGCAATCTGTTTTTTTAATGTGTGGCCGGGTCAATTTTATTTCTATTTTTAATGGTGATGAGTGAGGACAATGAAATGACGAGTTTCAAAATTAAAATATTATCGGTTCTCATGCAGAGGGATGGCAATGGGTACCCTATGGATAGGGTACTATAGTGCCCATTCCTATACCCGCATTTGTAAAAAATACCCTCACCCGTGTCTGTACCCTCGTGGGCAACAACTTTAGTCTCTTTCTCCATACCCTATGGGTACCTAAGTGCTCATACCCGCATCCATTACCCGCATTTTAGTTATGAAAAGACGATAAAAACATCACAATTGAAATAAAACTACGGTCCATTTTTTTTAAAAATTAACTCATAAAATAGTACGAATCATATTATTTAGTTAAATAAAAAACATCCAAAATATCCCTAAAAAATTGTACACCGGCATGATGGAGTTGTTATTGTATTAAACAGTTTTCTGGTTTAAGTTTAGGTTTAGGCTTAAATAGCTAAATAAATAAATTAATTATACACCAAAAATAAATAAATTATTTATGATATTATATAAATATGTATATGCGGGGTTGCAGGTCTGGGCAGTATAGTACCCTTACCCGTGCCCATATCCATTTAAATTTGTGGATATTACCCGGGCCCGTGCCCAGACCCATAAATGCGGGATTCTACCCTACCCATTGTGGGTACTTTTTGCAGGTATCCATAGAAACTGGGTCCAATTGTCATCCCTACTCATGCATAGGAAATTTTCACCCCATTAGAATTAAAATATTCAATATCGGTTCTCATGCATAGGAAATTTTCACCCAGAAAATAGAATTTATTACTACTGTGAAAATCCATACTCATTTTACAAAGAAAAAATTACCATTGCTCAATGACGTTTCGGAAGGTGAAAAACATTTTTTGTCTCTTCGTTGTTGAAAAATGTTATACTCCACCTCTAGAGGGTTTTGTGAAGAATTGAAACGTATAACCCCAAATTCAATTCCAATTCGATAAGAGACTTTTTTCCAGAGTTAATGGACATCATTTCTTTATCTGTCAAGTAGTCACTCTCGATGAAAATAAGTGAATAATCTTAAATTTAAACTTTAAATCCTACATATAAAATATGATGTCCCTACTAATTGAATAATGCTAAGGGGTCACACATCATTTCTAAAGGCACATATTTACAAGCTAGGCTTATGTTATTTTGAAGGGATATATAGGCTTATGTTATTGTTTATGGGTATGGGGGAGTTTATAAAAATAACTTATAAAATGTCTATAAAGTGTTTTTTAATGGAAGAAACTTAACTAAGAAATAGGAAACAATAGCATTACATGACACCATAGTTATGATACGAGGTATGAGTACGACTCATCCTCTTAGACAAAACATGCAAAAAAAATATTCATTGCATTTGTAATGTGAAGGTCATCCGTTGAATTGTAGCCTATCCGAGATTAAAAGGTTAAAAATCTAAAATAAATTGAACATAGCGAGTCGATCCAAGATGTTTGTGAACTTTAAACAAGTCGATCTTGAGTTAAAAAAAAAGTTTGTATCGAACTTGAGTCGAAACCAATTTTTATCAAGTCAAGTCAAGCTCTTTCGAGTTTGACTTCACTCGACTCCTTTTCAACCCTAGCCTAAAATCACCCTCGATTGTTTTTTTCCTTCCCTTTTGTTTAATTAAGAGATTTTCACATATATTGAGCTTTCCTTTTGACTACAATGTCAGATTAGTTCATATCAGCATATTAGTTTTGATTTAGTGCAAATTCAATCAATGATTTTGACGTCTTCAATGTTACAATTCGGAGGCACGGATATTCTGAGCACTTTAATGTTATCATATTTGAAGTTGTAGCACTTTAATGTTGAATTTGGTAATTGTAAGCTATTAAACCGAAAGTTGTGAGTTTGTTTACATATTCATCATGTTTGATTGTAGCGATTTTGAATTTGTGTTGTTTGATGTATTTCTTTCAATTTGAATGAATGGGTGCCTTTTTTTTTTAGTAAAAAAAGTGTTATTGGCGTAGTTTTTTTTTGTTTGTAATTTTGTTGTCTGAGTGTTGCGTAGTTTTTTTTTTGTCTTGTTGTGATGTTTGTTCCGCTCAGATTGATAGACAGGCTTTAACTCATTAGAAAATTTGTGTTTTTTCAATATAATCTACCGAGTTGAACAAATGAAATTCTAATATATAGTATAAAAAAATATCATAGATCATATCTAAAAACTCAAATCTCACGTTGGATAGATACGTCTCATTAAAATTTATAAAGAGATACAATCTTATAAACCGATTCGGTAAGAATAAACTATTATTGATTTTGTTAAAAGAAAAGAAAAGGAAAATAACTCCCCATTTCGCTTGTGTCAACAAAAACAAAATCTGAGATAGCTTTGAAAACCCTAAAACCAGAAACACCCCCATTTTGACGCATCTTCAATGGCGGAATACGATCTAACACCACGCATAGCACCAAATCTCGACCGCCATCTAGTCTTCCCTCTCTTGGAATTCCTCCAAGAACGCCAATTATACAACGACAACCACATCTTAAAAGCCAAGATCGATCTTCTCAACAACACAAACATGGTTGATTATGCTATGGACATTCACAAAACACTTTACCAAACTGAAGATGTTCCTCAAGATATGATTGAACGTAGGGCTGATGTTGTTGCTCGTCTCAAGTCTCTTGAAGATGCCGCTGCTCCTCTTGTGTCTTTTCTTCAGAATGCTTCTGCTGTTCAGGAGTTGAAGGCTGATAAACATTATAATCTTCAGTTGCTTAATGATAAATATCAGGTTTTGTTCTAATTTCACTTAATTCATAGATTTACTCTTTTGTTATGGGAAATTGGTTATCTTTGTTGCAACGAATAGCTGATAAGATAGCTGATTGAATTTGTAGTGTTTGGTATAATTCACAATTGAATTAGCTTTATAAATATGAAATGGCATAGAAGTGATATATTTAATGAATATTAATAAGAATTCAATTAAGATTACAAGGGTAAAATTGAGATAAATTATGATAAGCTACTTGAATTAGCTTATCAAAGAACACTTATAAAAATAAGGTATAAGCTTGTGAGTTGTGACAAAGTGGAGGTTACCTAATGAATATTTTTTAGTCTAATGAGCTTATAAGACATAAACTATAAAAGCTCAAAATTATTCTTACCAAACAGACCCTACTTTCAATTAATTCGTTTTTTCAATATATGTGGTTTGGGGACGTAGAGAGAAGACTTGTAGATGGTGTAGTAAGGAAAGAAGATTAGATGGAGGATAGTCAGATCACTGAGACGGAGGTAGACCTAGAAAAATTATAAGAGAAACCATTAAGAAATATCTAGAGATTAATGAGTTGGAACGTAATATGGTTTATGATTGAACATTATGACGTAATTTGATTCACATAGTATAGCCCATTTAGTGGGATAAGACTTGATGATGTTGTTGTTGTATGTGTCAACGTGCTTGTGTCAGTGTTTGTGTTTGGTGCTTCATCGGTGATTATTTGTTGGTTGGTTCCATAGCATGTTTGTGATTACCAGTGTTTGGATGTTTTATTTAATTATTTTTGGATTAGTTTGTTGTGAAGAAATAATGGGTTGTAGAAAATAAACACCTTTTGATGATAGCTTTTAAAAATAACAAGATAAATGATATTTTGACATTAAAATTCGAGAATAATTTAGGTATGATTAACACAAATCAAATGCTTGGTTAATTATGCTTAGTAAGTGATTGTTGAATATAATTAGGTGTCACCACTTATAAACCGCCAATATAACACAACTGACCACAATTTTAAATGTCATTGACCATGATTTCTAGATATATCATATGCATATAAACCTGAAAATTTTATGTCTGAACAAAATTTGGATGGTTATTACGAATATCATGTATATTTGAACACCTAAAAACATGGTTATCGTTATTCATAAATGTGTTTAATAAATGATTAATGAGTTGCTACTTGCTACACATTGTTATATTCATTAACCATCCCTTGTGTGTAATAACCATATATTTGAATTGCGTTAATTTAACCGTCAAATTTGATGCTAAAATAAAAAGTATTTTCTTTTGGTTCAACCTGTAATTTTATATGAAATACTAGACAATATCCATTTTATAAAACTTTTCCCCCAAGATCTATTCAAGAAAAGGGATTATATGGAACTAAAAGTTGTCAATGATATTCTTTATGGAAATTGGAAATGGAAAATCTATTAGGGGAATTTCCAACACAAGGATTCAATTAGTTCGAACTTGTTTAGTCTTGAATTGGGGTCAAGGCAAAAAAAGTTCTTCTACTGAGGAGGCCCCCGCTTCCGGTTTTGAAGTAAGTAGAAATGGTTTGATTGAATATTTTCTAAGAATTGACTTACTCAAATGGAATACTTTATACATCAGAGAAAGAAATGATCCATTTGGTTTAGGATTGAACACGGATAATAAATCGGAACACAACCCAAAAAGTATTTGATAATCCGAATTCAGAAATAACAGGTTCCCATGCATGTACTGTGGTGTTTTATTTGTAGACTAGGATTGTAATCCTGAGAATTGTAATTTAGCTAAAAATATAAGTTTTTTCTGGCAAATATTAGTAAGTTTGGCCGCTATGTGATTTAAGCTCCCAAAGGGTAGTGAGTGATGTTGTAGTATGCGGGTGTTTGACAAACTATGTAACTATGTGCTTATTTAAAAAATCGTATTAACGTATAGGAGTTTATGCATTGTATAAGTTGTTTCTTTAATCGAAGATTGGATTAGACTCCACATAAGGCATGTATAAACTGCTTCTGTAAAGCATCTTTTTGAGCTTATGAAATAAGCTCAAAACAGTTAATGGACATCATAAGCTACTTTTATAAGTCACTGTGTTGTCAAAAAGTAGCTGTAGCGTAGCAGAATTTTAACAAATCACTATTGTTCCACTATATGCTATTTAGTACAAAGTGTTGTCATATAGAAGATATAGCACTGCAATGAAACGGAATTGGAATAAACCGCTGTTTTCCGCGATCCACAATTGACAACACTCCAAAGACTTGCACAAGTACTTATGTCATAAGACAGGCCTAACTAACTTCTTTCAAATGCCCCTAATATGCTCTATCTTTTATTTTATTTTATTTTCTGTTGTTTTTCTTTTGGAAGTTTGAGTATTATTTATTATATTCAAGTTCTGACTTGTTAAGATGATTCTGTTATAACAGATTGGTCCTGCACAAATAGAGGCATTATACCAGTATGGCAAATTTCAGTTTGAATGTGGAAACTACTCTGGTGCTGCTGACTATCTTTATCAGTACAGAGCATTATGCACAAATAGTGAAAGGAGTTTGAGTGCATTATGGGGAAAGCTGGCAGCTGAAGTATTGATGCAAAACTGGGATATTGCTCTTGAAGAGCTCAATCGCTTGAAGGAAATGATTGACTCAAAGGTTGTTTATCTATTCAGTTACACTACTTTTCCTCATAATGCTGCTGATATCAATATAAAGTTACTATTGGTGAACTTTGTTGCAGAATTTTTCATCACCTATGAATCAGGTGCAAAGCAGAATATGGTTAATGCATTGGAGTCTGTTCATCTTTTTCAACCATGACAATGGAAGAACTCTGATAATTGATCTGTTTAACCAGGACAAGTATGCATTGTCGACCCATCTTCTCTTTTCCTTGCCCTTCGTTCGTTTTAAATCAGAACACAAATATTCCTATATTTTGTTTTTTGTTGTTAATCGGCATAATACTACTTTGGCAATTGTTTCCTCCCTCTAGGTTTTGTATTTTAAATGTTGCTTTGTCTAATAACATGTGATATCATTTCTAGGTATCTTAACGCAATCCAAACTGGCGCTCCGCACCTTTTGCGATACTTGGCCACAGCATTTATTGTCAACAAGCGCAAGAGGCCTCAATTCAAAGATTTTCTAAAAGTTATTCAACAAGAACAGCATTCATTTAAGGACCCCATCACCGAGTTTTTGGCTTGTGTTTATGTGAACTATGACTTTGATGGTGCACAAAAGAAGATGAGGGAGTGTGAAGAAGTAAGTGTCCTTTCTGTTGTCTAGCTAATATATATGTTGATTATAATAATATGCTTACTATTTGTAAAAATTCATGCAGGTAATTCTCAATGATCCCTTCCTTGGTAAACGAGTGGAAGAAAGCAACTTCTCAACCGTACCATTAAGGGATGAGTTCCTTGAAAATGCTAGGCTTTTTATTTTTGAGACATACTGCAGGATACACGAACGCATTGACATGGGAGTACTTGCTGAGAAGCTAAATTTGAATTACGAGGAGGCTGAGAGATGGATTGTGAATCTCATCCGTGGGTCAAAGCTTGATGCCAAAATTGACTCTCAAACTGGAACGGTTATCATGGAACATAATCATCCAAATGTGTAAGTTGGCGTTAATAACCAACCACTATTGCTACTGTTTTGTTTTTTCCCTTCAGATCTAAGACCCTTAATCTTTGAAATGTTTCATGTTCAGGTATGAGCAGCTGATAGAGCATACCAAAGCCCTTAACAGTCGTACTTACAAGTTGGTCACTCAAATTCTGGAACATGCACAACCTCCAGCAGCTCATTAAATTGCCTAGGTAGATGTGATGATTGAAGATAATCCAGCAGGCACAAAAAGAGGAATGAATCAATAATCGAGAGCTAGCAAAGGATCCCAAATTTTATTTTGTGAGGAGGGGCACACGAGAGAGGAGGCAACATAAAAGGATACCAATGAATAATTGGTGTGGAATATTTTGGTGAAAACCATCTCTGTTCTCCTTGCAAACTTTATGTACTTCGCTGGGTGTACTTGTTGCTTACATTCCTGTATTTGCAATTTTCATGACATGAAAAGGCTTGCAGCCATAAGAATGTCCTAAAATTTTGTAATAGATTCTTAAATTGTACAATCTCTTTTGACATTTGAGTGACAGGATTTTTGAATCATTTGAGTACCTTGTTGCATTAACTCTGGCCTTTATGCCGGTGCTTTCATTACCTATCTGTTACGATGGCAGATAACTCTTATATGAAAGGATTGGAATTAGCGGTCAACGACATCATCGCCAACTTGAAGATTATGGATGAATATGCTAGTAGTGACAGTGACTATTTGCAAGCTCATAAGATGTCCTGTCTCTTACAAAGAGGGTTAGATCTGAGTCTGATGGGATCAATGCAGTTGGTCACGACCTTTCAGATGGTTTAACTCATCGCAATCTTCCGGTAGTAGCCAACCCTTTCAAGTCAGAAACATCAAATTTGACTTTCAACGTTTTGATGGTACCAATATGTTGAAGTAGATCTTCAAATTAGAGTAATTTTTGCATATTACGCAACACCGAATGCCCACCATTTCACCATTGTCATGGTGCACAATGAGAAGGATGCGGTGTCATGGTTTCAAATGATGCAGAGAGATAGATAATTCTTAATTGGTTACAACCAGAAATATAAATCAGTTACGCACACTCAAAATATTTTAACAAAAAGAAAATATTGGTTATTTTCTTCGTATCTTTTTATATTTGTGTATGAGTGTGCCTAAATGATACTCCCTCTGTTCCAAATTGTATGTCGCTTTAGGGAAAAAAATTTGTCTCAAATTATATGTCGTTTTACAATACCAATGCAACTTTAATGTTACTTTTTCTATTATAACCTTAACTATTGATTACTATTTCTTCTTTCATTTATCTTTCCCATATTATTTATTAAGGACAATTTTGTAAAACAACTCATAATATCTTTTTTCCACGCAATATTAATTGTATTTCTTAAAATCTATGAAATGTCCAAAACGTCATACAATTTGGAATGGAGGGAGTATAGATTTCGGTTTGTGGTCACACAAGTCTTGCTTGATGAGCGAAACAACTTGCTTTAGAACTGGAATTCTGCTCTTTACCCAAACAGTTTTGCTTATTCCCAAAGTAAATTCACTTTTTACCTTTACATGACTTAACCTACGCTAGTACAAAATGTTACGTGACTTAAGTCACGCTAGTGTTAGCTAAACCAAAAAGTAGCGTGAGTTAAGTCACACTAGTTTTAACACTAGCGTGAGTTAAGTCACGCTGGTTCTGTGCACGAACAAGAACAGACAGGCAGTAGCTACTGCCCTATTCCCTGCTTATCTTCGTTCCTTCATTCGATCATACATAAGAACAACCATTCATTCATTCAACCAAAACTCATAATTTAGAACACATGCAATCATTCATTCATAATTTAGATACGCAATATTAACGAAAAATAACATAAATGTCATAAATAAGCGCAACCGTCAAATGTAAATATAATACAACCAAAATGTCAAGAAAATACTACAAATATCCAAAAAGTCATAAAAACAAGGCATAAAATAAGACATTATTGCTGCTCCTGTGGACTATGACTCCTAGACCTCCTCCTCGGAACCTGCTGATGGTCAAACACGCTATAATCGGTCTGGAGGCCCTTTAAAATGCTGAAGAAGAGTGGATTTGAAACCACCTCTGAAATCTGCATTGCATGCTCCACTCTGCCTCTGATGCTGCTGATGACCTGCAATGGATCAGGAGGATGTCTGACCCACTCCTGGTCAACAAGAATATCCTGGTAGACAGGCCTCGACATGACATTGTCAAGCTCTGGAGCAGAGTTGACAATGAGAGGATGGGATACACGGTAGAACCACCTAATGTACCTATCTGAATGCTTCCAAGGCTCGTCGTCCGGGACCTGGTGACCCCTCTGCTGTTGGGAAACGACATGCAGAGCAAACTCCAAGAAGGCAGCAGCCACATCTGCTTGGGCAAGAGGCATAACCGTAGTAGGAGGTTGGGGAACCCTCTGAACATGTCCGTACTACCTCATAACTTGCTCCGAAAAGTGACGCACCATTCTTTGTTTGCCGGCCATGATCCATCCAGAGTACCAACACACGTCCTGAAAAGGCGTCACGTCTCGTCGGTGCTCGTACAGCCTCCAGGTGACACGACAATGCTCCATCGAATCCAAAAAGCCTCTGAAGTGCTCAGCATCAGCAAACCCCCTTTTAGGTTTCCATCTACCCACGAACGGGTTATGCCGTTCCTAATCATCATATTTCTTCCTCGGAACGACATGTCTGATGTGAGCTATAACCCATCCCTGCAAACACAAAAAGATAGATTTATATCTGCACACAAGTATCATACAAAAAACTATACATTTACGATTAACTTAAAAAAAATAAGAAAACAATATATTACCACAAGCAAGGTCATGTAACCACCAACGGAGCCAACATGTTCGCTGGAGGTAAGATTCAGCTACTCATACAAGAAAGCAAGTCCCATCGCAACCCATGACCACGTGCCTATGTTAGGTAAATCCCGAATCGCAACCATCCAAAGCAGACTAATGGTTTTGCTGTTCTTGCCGGCAAAAAGGGTGTAGCCAAGTAAGAGCAACAAAAACGACTTCACACAGGCGGGCCTAATACGACTTAGCTCCTCCTCCTCCTCCTCTGATAAATCCTCCCCCAGCAAATGGTACACCTATTCAACAGGCGCTCATAACGCTCTTTCAGGACCGTGTAAGTGACACATGCACCAAAATCACTCACCTGCCCAACCGCTTCCTCCACCGGAAACAATAGGTGAGTCACCAACAGATCTACAACATGGTTATGATCTAACTCATCCTCCTGAATGAGCCGTCCAGCGACGGAGATGCCTAGAAGACAAGCTACATCATCCAGTGTGACGGTCATCTCCCCCAACAGGCAGATGGAAGTTGTTGGTCTCCTGATGCCATCTCTCGGCCATAGCACAAACTAACCCGTGGTTGATGATATCGTACCCAGTCAGAAGGAGGGGCCTAAGACCGGATGCATCCACTGGGTTCCAGAACCAAGGATTATCTTCTTCCGGAAACGGAAGGGACAAAGCAGAAAGCCTAAGTTTCCTCTCGTGCGAGACGTCAGTCAACTTACGATCCGCTTGCAACTGAAATACAAAAAAACAAATTAAATTAGTAAAATAAACATGACATATTCTACGTAAAATATAAATCAATTATACTTAAATACGTAAAATAAGCATGACATATTCTACGTAATCATACTTAAATTAAATAAACATAACATATTCTACGTAAAATAAACTTCACATAATTTCATTAAATTAAATAAAACAATTATACTTAAAATACGTAAATAAATCAATTATACTTAAATACGTAAAATATCATTAAATTAAATAAAACAATTATACTTACCGTTTTATCGCTCCAAACCTTGCATGCCACGTGTTTACTGAAGTTCAGTAAAAGTGACATCTCATAAGGCCCCCCGAAAAGCCCTCATCCTCGTCCTCCATAACAGGCTCTGCATGATGCTGCTCAGGTTGCTGCTGCTAAGGATGCTGCTCATATTGCTGCTGCTGAGGAGGCTCGACATACTGCTGCTGAGGAGGCTGCTCCGGCTGATACGCCTCGTGAAACTGAGCCTGATACCCCTGGTGATACTCATACCCCTCCTGATACTGATAACCTGGCTGAAATTTAGGCTGCTGCTGATACGCCTGCTCCTGATAATGTTGCTCATGCTGGTACTGTGGCGGGTCCACAATCTGGGATGGACCCGTATGTGACATCGATCTCCCTGCAGCATCAAGAGTAGCAAGTCTTGTGGCCCCCACTCTCCCTCGACCTCGACCAGCCGGAGGGTGTAGCGCTTGCTTCTCCTTACGTGCACTACTAGTAGGGGCAGGCCTCCCCAACCTAAGTCTGTCAGTCCTCTCCTGCACAAAAAGCAAAAAATCTTTAACACATTTTCACACTAACATAACATTTCGACAATGTCATCTTTAACAATATAACAACAACACTATAATGTCGACAATGTCATTTGAATCCATAAACTACCACATTGCAGTCAAATTAACTATAATCAACATTAAAAAACATAGCTCTAACTAATTACATCATTAACAATCCAAAAAAACAAAAAAAATATCATTGAGACATTTCACCGAACACGTAGTGTGCAATTTT
>Ga0315913_1002542_pt1 | contig 21501 bp, 10 predicted proteins | sample MpolsnodulesMG_FD_207736 | JGI IMG/M metagenome (GOLD analysis project Ga0315913, IMG submission 207736) | Medicago polymorpha root nodule microbial communities from Los Angeles, California, United States - small nodules | ecosystem: Host-associated > Plants > Roots > Nodule | place: USA... | reverse complement strand
AGCATTACTGAAGCGGAAAAAGGTTAGCTAAAAAGAGTATAGCAAGTTGTTCGTGAAATTTCGTGAGGTTGTCATTCACGACATATAGCATGCCTCTTTCCACCACCAACCGGTTCGCCTCTTACAGAAATTCAACAACGAATTTGCACTAATTTGGCACGGAAAAGTACCGCGAACTGGTACGCACGAATTGGTTCACGGTTCTCATGGGGAGAGCGAAATTTGTGACTATGGTATGGTCATATCTAGAGGGTGGTGATTAAATATCACTATTTTTCGCAAAACAGAAACGGGTTTTTGAAAGCTTATTGTGAGGTTGTTCCTAATCGAATTTATGTATGAAGATACCGATAACGATGATTACAAAACATAGAAATTTAAAGATTAAGAAGAAGACAAATATGTTAGTTTTAATTCAAGTTAGATGGTTTTAACTCAAGTTGGTTGAGATTAAATCATGGTTAGAATGTTTTTACAAGTTTGTAAGATGACTTGGCTATTAGTTAGCAAATAAGTTAAGTTTATTTTGATTGCTTACTGAGCAAGCTATGTAAATAAGCTCTATATAAGCATGTTGTAAATGGTTTTTCAAAACTTAATGAGAATACTGTTTTACAACAATCAATTACTCTTCTTCTTTCTCTTAATTCTCTCAATTTCTCAACCCTAAATTTCATAGAAACTCTTGCTTGCATCACAAGAAACTTAAGTTGCGCTATCAAAATATTCGGTGAATTTGATTGATCGAGATAATCAATAAATTTATTATTTTCTAGATAAAACTTAATAAAGTTTTTTTATTATAAAGTCTTAGTTAATTAGCTTATATATAAACTAATCATATTCATTAAAATAAAATATGATAGTAAATATTCCAATACTTGAATTATAGATGATTTGAATAGCTCACGAGAATATTTTGGCTCGATGTCCATCTATGCAAATTGCAATTAATTATTTTTCATAAATTTTTTTTTATCATTTTTAAGTCTCGACTCAATTTCAATCATGTTTGAAACTCCAAGCATGTTCGCAATTTTATATGAACATGCCTTGATTTATGAACATGTTTTTTTCCCTTTAATTGGGAATGAAACGACGAAAGTATATAGAAGCTAAAAGGAATATGCTTCAAGAAAGAAAGAAAAAATGCTAGGTATTGTGATATTAATCCAAAGCACAAGAAATTACACACATAAGCTTAATGGTGAAGAAACCATTGGAATTTATAGGGACTAAAATGAATAATATGTCAAGGAAAAAAAATCAATGCTAAGTATTGTGATACTATGTGACACAAAATCGCACACATAAATTTTATTTCAATTATATAAAACCGTAACATAGAACACTTAAACAAAATCTATAGCACAATAATAGTAGTAGTAGTAGTATTTCTTCATCAAAAAAAGTAGTAGTAATAATATAGATACTTGATTGGATACACACCCAAGAAGCTAGCTATCTAGCTAACCAATAAAGGTCCATAAAGATTATTATTTAGCTATATAATTTTGATATCATAATATTTTCACACTCACACAAACCATGACAACAATCTTGCTCTCATCATGGAAGAATTTCACCTTTAGGATCACCACTTTTAGCTGCGGTTGATTGGAGATCTTTGTTAGGAGAACATATCTCATACAGACGACAAGCATCAAGATCAAGTAAAAAAGTACACAATTGATACAAACGGGGACAATCTAGCTCCACACCCTCAGCACTATAGACATTAATAATTGCTACAACAAAGAGAATTAGAACAAGTGAAGCAATGGTTTTTGCCATTGTGATTATGAATGAGTATATTTACTTTCTTAATATCTCTATTGTTTTGCATGGAATAAAATGACTATAAATTACACCAATTTATAGTACTAGTGATTTCCTTAAATGAGAAGTGAATGAATTAATTCGATTTTGCGTGAGGAAAAATTATGCTCACAAAATTAGTGTGGGAACCATGGTGTTAAATATTAAGGTTGAGTAGTTGATTGTTATGGAATGGTTATTAGAAATTATTTAGTTAAATGACATGGCAAAAATGGTCAAAAAAATGGAAATTTGATGTGATGATGACTTTTGGATATTGATTATGAATTTGTCTTCACTTCAAATATAGACAAAGGTCAACATTACCTTCAATATGGACACTTTGTTGTTGATTTTGTTTCTGCTTTCATACATATTTTCAAGTTGTATTTATAGTGTAACATTTATTCTTGGTTAATTTGTTGCACAAGCGTGTGTAAATGGAATTACTTTTTTGTTGTTGATTTTCTTTTTCAAGTATGAAATATTCTTCGATTTGAAAATGGGAGTGTAGTTGGGAGTATGGTCATAATCAAGCAGAGTCAAATGCAACACACTTAAAATTCGAGAGTTTTCTTTGTGAAAAAAAAATAAACGATAATTAATTTACTTAAAGGAAAATGCTAGTTATTGCCACCAATTGTGAGTACAAGGATCGTTTAAAGTGAAGAAAGTGTAAAGTAAGAAAATTAAGGGTTTTTTCCTTCAAAATAATAAAGAATACCAAGGGTTCTGTTTTAAAAAAGAAAAATCAAGAGTTGTTTTTGTAACAAATTCATGATTTGTTATTGTTTTGGACCGGCCAAAATGCCAATCCCACAGCGACATGTGGACTAAACGTCCATCATACTAAGGCTCAACGCCTGAAAAAAACACACCAACAACAATGCACCAAATCACATTCGAGCATGCCTCCGCGCAACAATCATCTTATCTGTGTCCTCTAACCGCTCTCTACTCACACGTCGTATATCCCGGAGACTGTTATTCTCACGCGCGCCTATATAAGGGTGACTTAGCTTCACCCTCAAGGTACGATTCACTTTCACCACACTTTTTACACACTCTTTCTCAGTTTCATCACTGACTTGAGCGTTGGAGTGCTAACGTGCCTGCATGCACCTTTCGTCCCACCGCAAAGATTCATCGCCACTATACTGAAGAACTTTCCGTCACTGTTGCCTCTCGTCCATCCTCATCAAACAGATCAGTTATGATGTACCTACAATGTTTACATGTTGATATTGTTCACTTTAAACTCTAGAGTAACTTGCTCATTGTAAAAGTCGGATTCCAATGACGAAAGCGAAGAATGAATTGTAGCCACTAATCTTATTCCAAACTGCCGCATGTATTGTGCCACATCCTATTACTTTGTTTTTGTCATTTTCGTAAGAGTAATTCTTCACTTTCTTGCCGATAGTTTTCGTAAAGAATAACACTCTTCTCTTGTTAAGAATTCCACGTATTATTTATTGAAAAAAAATAATTTTTAAAATTTTGAGAAATAAATTGACACAATTTCCATTACATAATTTCTATTTTGGTATACCAATATGTTACCTTTTTTTTTTTTTGCCTACATTATGCACATTTTTGTAATTTAATTCTTTAGTTGATCTATTTAGAAAAATGCTAATAGTGTTCATAAGATGAGACCTAATAATATTGCACTCTCCAAACACGATTTCTCCTATGAGTTGAATTTTAAATGGGTGGGATTAAATTTTCCTCCTTTGGATCGAAACCTATGCCAACACATTTATAGGACCAGTCGATAAGATTTTTCTTCATTCTTATTCTTGTTGAAAATGACGTTGTTTGTAGATATCATGTTACATAACTTGAATCTCATTTCAAAAGCTAACTCAAAAGGTGGAAGTGTTCAAACACATTTATAGAGCCAACAGTTCAGAAATCTGAACAATTTGAGACTCCAAACAACTTTAATACCTACCATCACACCTAACATAGGTCCTGACTCCAGTTTCCACATTGCAATCTTTGACCGACTCCGATATCATGTTATACTATTACTGGAACGTCTCTTTGTCCTTTACCCTGTTTCGTAATCTCTATTGTAAATCTCCTTGCAGACCTTATAACTGGAATTGCATTTTTTAAGTCTTCACCAAAAAGCTAATTATGGTGATGGACGACTCTAAGAATGGAGGTAGGAAAGATACAAGTTTAGAGGGAGGAGGAGAAATAATTTATAATAAAGGGATCTCTGTATTGTTAGAAGGATGGATCATATCTAGAGGGTGGTGAATAAATATCACTGTTTTTCGCAAAACAGAAACGGGTTTTTGAAGACTTATTACGAGGTTGTTCGTAATTGAATTTATGTATGAAGATATCGATAACGATGATTACAAAGCATTAAAAAAAAAGACAAATATTAAGTGAATTTGATTGATCGAGATAATCAATAAATTGATTATTTTTTAGATAAAACTTAATAAAGTTTTTTTAATTTTTTTTTTAGGGAAAAGTTTTTTTTATAAAGTCCTAGTTAATTAACTTAGATATAAACTAATCATGTTCATTAAAATAATACATGCTAGTAAATATTCTAATACTTGAAGTATAGATGGTTTGAATAGCTCACGAGATTTGGCTCGATGTACATATGCAAATTGCAATTAATTCTTTTTCATAAAATAATATTATTATCTTTAAGTCTTGACTCAATTTCAATCATGGTTGAAACTCCAAGCACGTTGCCAATTTTATATGAACATTGCCTTTTTCTCCTTTTTTTTGGGTAATGAAAGAGGGAAATATATATGAACTAAAAGGAATATATGCTTCAAGAAAGAAATAAAAAAAATAAAAAAAAGAAGCTAGATATTGTGATATTCCATGGCACAAGAAATAACACACATACGAATTATATTTCAATTATATATATCTAGCGGAAAGACGGGCACTATCGTGTCCGTGTGTCCGCTCTTTCTACTGCGCTAACACGTGTGATTGTTTTATTATGATTGTTTGTATAATTTTGATTAAATTTTAAAATATTAATGGAAATTATTGATATATTGATTTATAAACAAAATATTGTCAATGCATAAAAACAAAATAATGATTTATTTAACAAAATAAATCACGGTTCTCTTTATTCAACAAAATAAATCATAGGTCATCATCGGCACCGACGTTACATACGTTGCTGAAGCTATATTGCCTTTATTAAACAAAATAATGATTTATTTAATAATTAAAAAAACCACGGTTCTCTTTATATAAAAAAAGAAGTCACGCTATCATAGTTTGTATAAGCAATTATAAACCAGCAAACTCAAATAATCCTTGAAATTAATCGTAAACAATTTGAATCATAATCACTTATAAACCCAGCAAAGTCAAATAATCCATAAAATTAATCGACTTTGATTAGTTGTAACATGAAAGAAAAAGAAAAAAACTTACAGGTTAATTCTGAATTCTGATGCATAGGGCTGAGAGAGGTTGAGAAAAACTAAGCAATGCGGGAACAAACTATGAATTGTGAGAACCCTACTTATTACTCCCTTCGTTCCTTTTTAGGTGTCTTTTTAGGGTGAATTTTTCGTTCCTATTTAACTGTTGTTTTTGTATTTTAAGGGTATGATTTGTCAATTATACCCTTTGTCAATTATTCTTATATTTTTCAATAAAATTAATTAATGCTATATATTTGGAAAACTAAAGTTTGTTTTTTTTTCAACAAAGTTTTTTGTTTTGTTTTAAAACAAAATTTGTTTCTTGTTATCTTCAAATTTAAACAAAAATTTGTTACCTATGATAATAGTTTCATGAAGAGTTAAAATTCTATATATAAACTTGTTAAAATTATCAAGAGATATGCACAATATTTAGAAAATTGAAAATTGTTTGTTATGAGAGAAAGATAAAGCGCGCAAAAAAATAGGAATTTTTGGAGAAAGAGAGAAGTAAGTAACAATTGTTTGTTACATATTGAATTTATTTGAAAGATAGAGTGTGTGCAAATAAATAGGAAATTATTAGTGGATTAAAATGAGGGTATAATAGGAAAAAAGTGTGCAAAAATACACCTCGCTATTTTTGTGTTAAAATTCTAAAACGACACTTAAAAGGGAACGGAGGGAGTAATTGGCTAACAGTAAGAACAATTCATAAGGAACAATGTGTAAGTTTTCTCCTTAAATTAAATTTATTCTTATTTGTTATATGTGTTATTTGTATTTAAAATTAAGGGTATTTTTGAAAAGAAAAGTCCAACAAAAAAGTGTGCTGAAAGGGGTAGTTTGCTTTATATATAGTATAGATACAACCATAACATGGCACAATAAAACACAACCCCAAAAATCCCATTTAAGGTTGGCTTGGGATCTTGGAGTTTGCTCCTCCAAAGGTTTCAGGTTCGATTCCCTCTAGTGCCAATTTCGGTGGGCTAAGTCCATAGAGAGTTTGCTCTGACTTTAAACGGAGCCACCGCAAGTGGGCGGTGTGATTGGTCCCCTCGGATTAGTCTCGATCCTTAGATCGGATACCGAGTTTAAAAAAAAAAAAAAAACACAATCCCAAAAGGCTAGCTATCTAGCTAAGGCACAACCAATGAGGGTCCATAAAGGTTATTTAGATATATTGTTTTGATATCATAATATTTTCACCCTAACTCACTTACACAAATTATATATATAGATAGATATCAATAGCACACAAACCATGACAACAAATTCTCTCATCATGGAAGGATTTCAGCTTTAGGATTTCCACATTTAGCTACGGTGGATTCAAGACCTTTGTTAGGAGTACACATCTCATAATACCCGGAACAATCATTAGGATAAACGTAATAACACAAGTAATACAAATGGGGACAATCTTGCACCACACCTTCAACACTATAGCCATTAATAATTGCTACAACAAAAAGAACTAGAACAAGTGAAGCAATGGTTTTTGCCATAGTGTATATGAATGAGTATTATTATTTTCTTTTTATCTCTCTGTTTTTTTTTTTTTTGCATGGAATAAAATGGCTCTAAATTGCTCCAATTTATAGAACTAGTAATTACCTTAAATTTGAAGTGAATGTATTAAATTTTGGTTTTGCGGGAGGAAAAATAAGATCACAAAATTAGTATGGAAATTGGGAACCATGGTGTTAAATATTAAGGTTGACCAATTTATTTTTATTACAGAAGGATGGATATTAGAAATTAATTAGTTAAATGATATGGCCAAAATGGTTAACAAATGGAAATTTTGTGTGATGATACTTTAGGCTATTGATATTGAATTTGTCTTCATTTCTCAAATATGAACAAAGGTCAACATATCTCAAAGATGCCATGCCACACTCACCTAAACACGTGGTTGTTGATTCTATTTCTGCTCTGATAACATTATGTTTTTAATTAATTTGTTGCACCATGTATGTGAATGTAATTATTAATTAGTTTCTTTTAAGAAATCAAAATGGAATATATTATACTAGCTGGCTATCCCCCTAGGTGACGAGTCCAGATATGCTCTATTTAGACAATGCTCCATTTAGCTAATAAAGGTTATAGCTAATAATTACAGCAATGTTTTGGAAATAATAGCAAAGATTAGCCTATACCCACACATAGGAAGAGTGTTAATAATATTACACTCTCCAATCACTTCCAAACACAATTTACCCAATTGGTTAAAAAATTTAAATGGGTCCGATTAAATTTGTCTCCTATAGTCAAACCCTAAGCCAACAAATCTTCATCCATGAGAACTCTGTCTCACTCGGTTTTAACAATGGTAAGACTGATTGATAAGATTCTTCTTCATTCTCGTAAAAAATGAAAGTGTTTGTGGAAGGAGAATAAATCCCCTTCCACACTTTGTATTGCATTTTATGTCTACACCAAATAGATGATTCTGTTTTATTTGCTTGAGCACAAAGAATGCATTTGTTTGGCGGACGCACGACCACAGCCATGGATAACTCCAAGAATGGAGGTAGGAAAGATAAAATTTGGAGGGAGGAGAAGGAACAATTTAGTTTAAAGGTTCCATTGTATAACCCTAAGAAAAATAATCATAAGCCTAAAAAATAGAGGGCACCATAAACCACAAAAAAAAAAAAAAAAAAAAGTAAACATATTCTACAAGCAGTAAGATCGTAGTGATATATAAATTTATACAACCCACCATAATTTACATAGATGATTTTCCTTTTGTTATGTACAGCAGAAGTTGGACTAATCTAACATTAACTCTAGTCAGCCGTATGAAACAACTCTAATATAGAGAATCCTTCTAATGTTACATTCTTTCGTATATTACATTACATAACATAATCTCAATTACATCGTGTAGAAGGCGATAACATTAACTACATATGCATGGAAATATCATCCCAACATGTGTGTATAATAATGTGTTTAGAGATCGGATGCAGTGTTCTTTGCAAGAAACCTTCTAGCTTTGGTTGAGAAATTTCTAGCCTTGACCTTGTCGGTGAAAGTCAAAGGAGCGTCTTCCTCGACAGTGTCTCTTGGATCATACCAACCAACAGAAGTACTCTCATGAATCGAGCTTCCAGCGCTATATACATTTGAAGAATTGTGGTCTTCTGGTATATCTCGATACAAATGTTTTAATATAAAAAGAGCAGTATCATAGTCTCGCCAATAGTTCCTGTAAACCAGATAAACATTGGAAATTGCCTGAGTTGAGTTCTAAAACGAAACCATACCAATAAATATGATCTTGATAGTATGACGACAATGTGAACTTCTAAATACACTTACGTGTGTGATCCGAGGGCTTGCAGATATGGATGCTCAAATGTCTTATCCTGCATTGGAAAAACAAGTTGAATTAATAAAAAACTGAAAAGACCACTATATTGGAAATAAAAATACCCAAATGAAAGAACCTAGGGATAAGGTAGTGCCATTTCCTTCGAAACTTTTTTTGCCCATATTCAATTTTGCTACAAAAAAATTGTATTTTCAATTTAGAATATGGTTCGATATTTATGACTAAGCTCTCATTTTCTCTTGCAACCAGTATCTTATTTCTAATCTTGTATTGAGAATAAGGAAAAACGGCCAGATAAGAATATTAGTTAAAATAAAAACATCTACCATAGACTAAAAGTTGGATAACCAATTGAGGATCCAGTAACTTTTCGTGGTGAGGATATAATATTTTATAATAGAAAAGTATACTAAGCTTTTACAAATTACACAATTTTATGGACAAAATACTTCAAAATAAGCTATGGTATATTTTGTATCAATGTGTGTGCTTAGTGTTAAAGGAATGATGAAAATTAGAAGGATAAGTAATTCAAATTAGTATAAACTTATTTTACTTTATCTCTTATAGCTTTCTACATTTATTTTCTTAAAAGAATTGTTTTACGTAGGCAACAACTATTTTTTTATAGGGATAAAAATAAGGGTTAATTAAGTTTTTGGTCCCTATAAATATCTGTAGTTTTGTTTTTAGTCCCTATAAAAACAAATCACACTTTTTAGTCCCTACGAAATTTTCCGTTAGTGTTTTTAGTCCCTGTTATATTAAAATTTGTTTAATTATAAAATAAGGGTTAATTAAAATTTGTTTTTAGTCCCTACAAAATTTGCTTAAACTTCAATTTTTGAAAGAATTTTTACATACATGTTCATAACATCATAAGACACTCTTTTATAAAATCTTTTAGTTTTTTAACATGTAATGAATTAAAAATGAATTTTTCTAAAAGCCAAATTTTCTAGATTATTGAACATTTTAAAGCAAGTATTTTTCCTTTGTGGGGGAACAGCCCCCATTGCATTACACATGCATCCCCCTTCACCAAGGCTTTGTTTGCGAGTTTGGAGGGAGGGAAGGGGCTTTGGGGTGAGGGAAAAAAATAGAGAAACCTTTCACCTTTTTTGAGAAAGAGTTTAGGTAAAGAATTATACATGAATGCTTAATATTATTAATATATTTTTAATATTGAGAGCATCATAACAATATAAATTCTTGACCAAAAAAACAATATAAATTGGATTTGAAGAATTTATCTAAGCCCCCCAAAACCCTCATCCAATACAATTTTTGAATTCTCCCGAATTAGGGAGATTTTGTATCATTAAGAAAAATAAACCCCCCAAAGCCCTCCCCACCCGAAGTCAATTCCTTCCGCTCCATCCATCCTTTTTTTCGAAGCCTTCAACTCACTTCCCCTCCTAATCTCCCAAACAGACCCAAGGGTGAGGTATCCTAGGGTATATACTATAGGATTTTATCCATGTGAGGGAAACATGCATGTATTAAACCAAGTAGTAGAAGATTCCGGACTCAAAATAAGATGAGTCATTACATTACAGTGACCTTATCTCTGCAGTTTTACTGGTCCTTGAAAATAAAGGTGGGGCAATGTATATATTCAAGGACAAAATGTCTGTTTTATTTCAAATCGACTTCATCCATGGATACAAATATACAATCAAATACATCATTTTGAGCACCAAAAGTTTTATAACTCAGTTATGTGTGTTCTCATTTTGCACAATACTCCTGACACAGTGTTTGAAAAACAAGATAGGTAATGGAATGTAATAACTCCATACCTGAAGCATGTGATCAACTCGTCCAGTTTTGCTTCCTGTCAACCTCTCCATCATTAAAGATCCATATGACATCTCTTCCTCCTCTTCAGAGCTCTCACCTGAAATGCAGATAGATAGGATTTTGAACAAGAACATGAGGGAACAATCTATTATGTAATACACATTTTACAATCAAACCATTAACCATATATGCACCAACGTTTATATCTCCGTGAGGAACTATAAAGCACAGACAGCTTTCCAAACTTTTGTGTCAGGTGTCAAACATGTATTAGACAGTGACGCTTCTAAGACACCTTGGACACTTGTCTCAGACACCAACACTTCTAGGATATGCCATGGACACTTCATAGAAACGTAAAGTTGTATATGTCTTATACTTTTGAGGTTTGTCATTATAGGACTTAAATAGTTGTTTCAAGAGACATAATTAAAAATGAATGTAGAAGACAAAGAAATTACATCGCCTTCTAAAATATTTACCAAAACTACGTACTGTAGCATTGCAGTTTCTAACTTTATTGGTGGGAAGGGGTGTATAGGAGTAAGTTTACTAACGAGACATAAAAAACAATGAGGAAAGACGTCCTTTAGGAAAAAACAAAACAGGAAAAGCATAACATCATATCCGTTCACAAGCCTGTCAAAATAAAAGCTTTTTTCTAAATAAACAGCGAGCAGGAAAAGCCATATAAAGACTACTAGACATTTTAATGGCTACTACGTCGATGTTCAGAAAAGGGATAGAATTCTCAAACTTGTTATATAAATATGACATTCATAAAATGGCTATCAAATAAAAAGGAACCTGAGACTATATTACCTTCTATGTTCTCCGAAAGTTTTGATTGACAAACTGCTAGTACCCTATCCTGCTTAGGAAACAGAAATTACAACTGTTACCATGCACGAGTACAAAAGTGAATATCAGAAGACACTAGACAGGGTGTGTGGGCATTCGTGTGTGTGTTTTCTAATCAATTTGACAGGTTCATCATAAATTATTTGTTTCTTTAGTTTCAAGCTTCAATTTTGCCAATCAGAATAATATTAATGTTTGCTACCCATATTGAGCTGGGCCTGTTACTAACTTACCACACTTGTAATAAGTTTGTTAATAATTTTCTACTTTCAACAGGATTTCTTACATCGATAAAGAGTGTGTTAGTTTAGCTAGCATTTCTCACTACGTTATTATACAATGAGAAGAGAGGAGCTCACCCTTGCAGATTTCATGTATCTCTTTACTGCGTGAGTGCGAACTGCTAGATTTTCAGTGAATTCCTACAAGAATTGCAGTGTTATTTGAGACAGATATAATTGTCCAAACTAGAAATGTAACACTAGTATCTCTGCTGCTTCACCTGAAATCCTATATGCAGTCTTTTTCCTCCTCTGTGATAAGGAATCAAGACAGGGCGTTTGCCAATGTATTCCTTGCAGACAAGTGGCTCTACCCTGTGGTGAATTTAAAAATAGCATGTCAAGTCGCACATTTACGTTTGTCTAAATTTTCACACAGCAGATACAGTATCAGAAAATAGAAAAGATTAGCAAAATCACAATTGATTTAATATCATTCCACATGCTGGTGTGCATACACTAAAGAACTATAGGTTATGCAACACCGAATATATCACTGGTTATGTAACACTGAGTTATAGGTCATGTAACATGTTATGTAACATAATACTCCTATTTATACAACTACAGGAAAGACAAGCAAAATAAAGGCTGTATATTACTTTTCAATCTCTCTATCTACATTTTTAGTTTCACTCTCCTAAAGTAGATTTAAATTTAAAATATCACTTATTTTTGGAATACAATATATATATTTATTGACTTGGAGGCAAGGGTAAAATTGTAAAGAAAATGTGTACATCAAACATTGGATCGCCTTTATATATTGTTGTAGACAATTAGGCCATATATTTATCACATTAAGCCTATATATAAATGGACTACGTTGTGTAGCACTCTAGCTGATACACGGTTTTTACCATCTCATGCCTGTTTTCTCTATTTCAACACAATCAAAACATTAGAACAGATGCTCCGAAAAGCTGCGGAAGAATTTAGTGAAGAGACGGAAAATATAAACAATCAGGAAAATTGCACAAATTGACTGGTAGCAAGAATTTATATTGTGTACTCACGTTGAATGGAACCTCGAAAAAGAATTGTGTACAAGTAAAGATGATTCTTATTGATGGAGTGAAATAGAATAAAAACATGGGAAAATAACTCTTCTACAAGGGTTGATCCTTTTACAACTAAACCACCGCTCTAATTTTTCAAAGTAATAAATCTCAATCTTGCTCCTATTTATGCTAAATTGCTCGTCCTTCTAACCTCTCTAACAAATTAATTGTTATAACAAGCTGGTAATTATGCTCTACTTAAATTATTTGTAGAAAATTATCAATGTTTGGGAATCTCTTAACACATTCACCGGGGAAACTTCATTAGGGATAGAATTATAACAAACCTGTATGCTACTGGATCATATGGGTGAAAAATGTTAAACATCTGCCGACAAGCTGGCATTTCTTCAATAATATTTTCCTGTTCCCAATATTCTTGGCCTCTTCCTGGAATTAACAAGAATTTATCAACTTAGATGCATATAAAAAATTGGACATTTAAAAGTAACCGCCATTTGCAATCATAATTTTTTTAGGCTTAAATGCACTTTTGGTCCTCCTATTCCCCCTCCCCTTCAAAGAGATCTATCAATACCCGAAATAAATTTTTTATTACTGTATCAAAGTCAAGCTAAGAAATTGTTACCAATGCCAATTCGGATATTGCGGAGTGCAAGAAATACACCCAGAGGGGATCCAACAGCAAAGAATGTATCAACCTGCCATAAATTCATTGTTAGTCATATACTAAGGAATTATCAATGACCCTTTTTTTTCAAGAGTTGAATATGTTAAAAATACTAAAGGAAATGTACTTCTCGATAAAGCCATCCAAGAGTTCACATCCTAGAAACAGAATTTGTAGTAGTTTTAATACCTTGAATAGAAGCTTTGTATAATTGATATACGGAGTGTAAGGCTTTATTACATCTTGCATAGGAGGCAACTTTTGAGATGACTCTGGTACTTCCACATTCATGTGAACATCTTTAACTGCATTTTGTTATATATTAGAAATCAAGAGAACATGGGAAAACATCTTATGCTTTTTATTGGACACAAAATCAAGTAATCACCAGAATCCAATTCTTCTTTCGTATGATCACCGTCACAAGATTCCAGATCAGCTAGCTTCCCGCTCAACGAATCAATCTAAACAACAAATTGTCAGCTAAAGGCCAAGTTATAAAGGAAGTTAATGTTAGTAGTAAGGATACTATGGGCCTGTTTGGATTGAGCTTATTTTGAGCTTATGAAAAAGAGCTTATGCAAATAATTAAACTTGTATGTTAATCCTTATGATCTTACTAACGAAAATTGTATATTCATAATTTGTTTTTTCATAAACTACCTTAACAAACTTATAAATAATACATTAACGCTTGTTTATTTGCATAAGCTGCTTTGCATAAGCTCTAAAATAAGTCAATCCAAACGGACCCTATATAGTCATATGAAGGTATTTCATTTTCATCACTCATATGAGTTCAACAATGCACCCTTTGTATGTAGTATACAAATATACACACCAAACCCAAATGAATTATTGCTTCCAAGTATCTAAGTCGCAAGATGTTTATATAACCCAAGGAATTGTGCACCACACGTTATTTAACATATTGGAAGCACATTGAAGGATAAGTCGATATTAGCTTTGCGCAAATAATTCAGACATTTATCATAAAATATTTGTTTCACCACTGCTCCCTGCTCACCAGTACATGTGAAGTTGTGAACACGTATGTCGTGTCATATCATGACTTGAATCATGTTTTGTTGTGTGTATATATAAGTCGAAGTTTGGTTAACTTAAAAATAATATTCAAATTTCATAAAAACAATAACTTCATTAATTTGCCATTTTTTTTTTTTTGGTTATGACATCAATGAGTTGGATCTAAATATGGTGTATGACATAACACTATGGCGTAATTTGATCCATGTAGCCGACCCCACTTAGTGGGATAAGGCTTGGTTGTTGTTGTTGTTGTTGTTTGGTTATGACAAATTTAGGAAGAGGACAGGTTAGGTTACCCATCCAAAATGAACTATAGTACTTACGAAGTTACAGATGGCCTACTGATGAAATAATACAAACCCAAAAACATTTAACACTACTAAGTCCTAATAGCAGAATAAACTATTATAGGAAAATCATTAATGTAAATCGCTACTATATTTTTCTTACTGAACATTTTTATATATAAATATCACATATCTGCTAAAATATGTAATTAATATCAAATATGATTTAATATTTAATTTTTGCTTCAAAGAATAAACATACATTTCAAAACTTCACAATCTGAGGCGCACACACACACACACTAGCATCCAAACTAACTCTACTATGAAATTATGATATAGCTCAAGCTCTCTCTCTCTCTCTCCTCCCTCTCTCTTTCTGTATGGAATCAAGATCCTAGCATCACCCTGGATTGCATACCCTATATCACTCCGCAACTTAGGTCACATTCTTCTACCCTTTCTTGGAAGTCGATAACTATTCATAGCGATTACCTTGACACCAAAGAAGAGTTCAACCCCTTTGTTTCTGCCTTCATGAACGGATGGGGAGACAACAACAAGAAGCGATGTAACAACGAAATCTATTAATCAAGCAGTCTATTATTTATTTAGATTGGTTAATTAGTTAGAAGAGAACAATTTGATAAATAGTTTATCCAAAAAAAAATTGGCTAAATAGGGGAAATCAAAATGAGGAGGGGCATTATGTACATTTGACAGCTTTTGAGTGAAAAGAAATATCCCTTGTAAAGGAATATCTCCAATCTTTTGACTCTTTATATTTGGTTTTTCATCTTATTTTCTAAGTTCCTAATAAAAGCATTCCAGGGCATGGTTTCTTATTTTAAGGCCTCTCAACATGCCTCTCCCTCTCTTGGGTAGGGAAAACTTGCTAGAGAAGTCCATGAAAAACCAAAAAAAAAAAAAAAATGTAGAAATCGGAAACTAACCTCTTCCCGGAGCTTTTTTATTTCTTCATCTTTGTTGTTTGTCCCATTACATTTTTCCTTAGGCACCGGTAGCCCAAGATTCACACTCTCTAGTTTATCTGATGCATCCGTTTTCTCAAAAAACGTATCACTAGAATCAGAAATGCAGTCAGTAACATCTCGCTCATTACTTGGGCTCACAGAGTTAGGTTCTGCAATGAAGTTGTGCCCACTTGATGAAGTAGGGCATAAAATGGAGGACTCCTCGGAAAATTCTGCCTCCATTTCTGAAGAAGTCTGTTGTGTAGTCTTCTTTTCATCAGAGGGGATCTTCACACTCAATGTGTCATCCTGATTGACCGATGAGTGCTGAAAATAATTATTTTTCATATCAGGGACGAGTTCCTCATCTTCACTATGTTCCCTGTACATCCAATCCATTGGAAATGGGGATGACAAATTGTCTTGATGGCAGAGGATATCATACGAAAGGACACTTCCCAGAGAATGACCATATAAAGAAATCTACATAAAAGTCACCACAAAGTGAACCACTATAGATATTGAGAATGCATAGAGGGAAAAACAAAGCAATTTTTCAACAAGCATACCTTTCCATCATATCCAGGATTCCTCTTAATAAATTTCAGATATAGTCGGTTCAGTTGGTTGGATACCTGGAGAAGTGTAAATTCACAGGTCAAAAAATGAACATTGTTTAGTTCTCTACTACAATAGTATAACATTTAAACCTACAAAGCAATCCTTCCAACTACCGAGATAAAGAAAATGCAAATTCATTATGCACCTGGATTTTTAAAAATGGATATATCTGCACTGCAGTTATAAGTTATTCTAAAATGAAAAGTAGGTTCCATTTTATTTTTTTTGCATTGCAGGTTTTGTAATTGCAGAACATGTAAGGATACAAGCATACACATACAAGGAGGTTCACAGAACTAAACTCTTAATAGCCTTTAAAATACGAAATTTATAGCTTATGTGATCTACAGAATCTAGAGAAGATTAAAGTAAGAAGTATGAATAAACTAAACGTTGTATGGAAGTTTTGCAGACAGTCGAAGTCGTGCATAAATCAGCATTGCTGCTCTGTTTCCTTACTTTTTCTAATAAAATACCAAGTTTCTATCAAAACCTCTGCAGCTAAATGATGTACGCTAGTAATCACCCAAATTTTTCAAATATTGCCATTGTGGAATTTGTGAACTGCCTCTTTATGTTTCCTTATTTCATTTATTTTCTTTATGTGCTATGTGCTATGCAAATGTCAAAACTGTAAATGAAGAAAAATAAGAAAAAAAATGACATGATCTGATGATTATTTTTTAGGAAGATTTAAAGAAACAATGATAGCAGTGAACACTGGCACACAATTTCTTACCGAGTCAATTATGTCTTGACAGTAAATTGGGCTCATGTAATACAAAACATCATGAACAGTTGCACTTAGCGTGACACGCAATCCTCGAACTCCATCCAAGGTTATTTTCTCAACAGCCGTTTCACCACTCAGCTTCAAACCTTTCCTCCACTAGATAACATGAAATCAACAATTAATTATTAATTATAGTCAAATAAAAGATTGATTATAACAAAAGTTTCAAAATACTGACTGAAGTAATAGTAGAGTTTCAACAAAAAAAAGGGAAATGTCACAAACACGCTACAAAGATTTCAAAGTATTTCTCTTTGCCCTTAACCAAGCTTTGGGATTGAAGGCGTTCAAATTATGGATGTTTAAAGAATTGCTTTATCTGACATGATAGACTGTACCAGCATGCTACGAGAGAGAACACGGCGTCTTTTAAAAATAAACATATATTTAAAAAATGGCAAACAAAAAAAAAAGGCAATGCTTCATGAACCTCCTTCTGATATGAGCCTTGTTTACTGGCTGATACAATAGAGGTATCTTTTACTCAGTTGTTAGTGTTAGTTGTGTTTCGTTACTTTGCTTTTCTTCTTTTTTTTCTTATCCTTTGTAACAAAAAAAAAAGTATGTTAATTTTGTATGATTTTTCACTTCATACTTAATTCCAATTCTACAAAAACAATTCTGGCATTCAGTATATAAGTTGCTCAAATTACCATACCACTTTTAATCTAAATAATGCTTGTTTCCAGGAACAAAAATCTAACAGCACCCCAAACACTCAAAATGGTAGGAAAGGAAAGCAAGTGAAACGGGCAAACAAATTTTCACAATTCCTGCAAAGATTTACAGGGAGATCTAGGGAACTGGTGCATGTTTCTCATTATGCAGTACAGGTTACAATTCAGGAAACAGTAGTTTAGAAGATCAAATCAATGATACATATTGGCAATTCAATCACTACAAATTAGCACACACTCAGTTATAATATTAACAGAATATAAAATAAGGTCCAATGTGCCAAAATGAAATGCCAGGGGTGAGACAGCTTAATTTTGAAGACGGGTACATTGCAAAAGGCCTTAAAACAGAGGGACAAAAGCATCATAAAAGGCTCAGAATACATAAACAGTGAAAGATAAACACATCCAATACCTGGCATGGGATATAGAGGACCCTTTGAGTGCCAAGTTGGTGTGAAGTAAGATGCTGCTCTGCAAGACTTGCTGTAATATGGCGAAAATTGCCCACATCGTCGACCAAATTAGATTTTTCCAACCTTTGCCCAATCCCATGAACCATAAACACCAAATGTCGAACAGGAACCTACAAACAACTATCGTCGTGAAATTGATATCAATCAAGTAAAGGTGAGGGTGGGGACAGCTATACTGTATGATCAAATTCAGTTGTTTGAATTAGATGACATGAAGAGTTCCAGGTTTCAAAAGAAACGTATGGATCCCCATAGAGAACACAAGGGGACCAGAGTCTAGCAACATAGTATAATGATGATCATAACCTGGACTTCTGATTACATACCTGCGAACAGTAATCATCCATCTCCTCCTCCTTCTTTTGCCTTAATTCATCCTGTTAGAAGTTACAAGTTAATACAAATAGAACAGATCTGCACTTACATTCTTCAAAAAAGAACGGGTGCTTAGTTTATTCAACTATCTACAGTATGATATCATATATCATACACAAATACAAGATGAACACTTCATTACGATGAAAACAAGGTGGGTGGGTGTGTGTGTGTGTGTAAATAGATAATACTGTAATATTGTTATAAGAAGAAACAAGAAAAGTTGCCCATTACCAGTGTTCTTGTTGTAAATAGGTGTATATCTTGTAATTATGTTAATAATTGTTCTCAGTGGGTTAATCCAGCCCGTTAAGTATAGTGTAGTTTATATAAGCATTGGTGACTGTATCTAGATATTTTCAATAATATTCAGATATATTTTTCCACAGTTATCACTGTTGAATATGATACAGCTCCTAATTTTATATTATAAAATTTTATTTTTTTTTATGAATCAAAAGCGAAGGAAGGCGTCAGGAGATAACTTGACATCCCAACTAGGTTGGAACCCCAAAGCTACCCCCATCCTCTACCACCTTGATCAAATAATTTATTAAAAAAGGGAAAAACTATACAAGAGGGGGGACTAGACCAAAACCCTCAAAAAAAAACAGGAAACAAAAAGCCAAAAACAAATCAAGAGACCTAAGGATAACGGAAAGAAGGAAGATAAATATAAATATGGCACGATGGTTATTACTATACCAAAGTTCTTTTATGTCAGTATAAACATAATTTTATAGCCATAAGGATCATATATATAAGATACATTTACAAAGCAAAATTGGGAACGATTGTCCATATCCATGTATGGAAAGACTAAGCACTACTCTAATGGCAGACTATCTCTACATTATAGCACTACTACCGAGGAAAAAAATTTGAAACCTGGGTTGGTTTTGGCGAATTTGATGGGGAGTAACCACGTCTTAGTTTGATTCCATGTCCAGTAAGACTCACAAAATTAGCAAAACCAGAAGCATCAACATTTAGCCAGGCTTCCCAGGTATCATCTTCTCCTGTGAAAAGAGCATGCAGGCCCTGCATGTTCAACATCAATATACAATAACATACCATCCATTTAAATGCAAAACAATCTCTATCCATAAAACAATAAAAAAAAACCAGATCATCATTGTCAAAATAATCTGCATACTTGGGTGGAGCCTTGCAAATCAACTCGAGCAGCAAAAAGTCCTGACAGTTGAAATGTTCTCCGGTGCCAAACCTACAGACCCACGTCAAAAATAAATAAATTTTTTGCTTTCCGAACCACACTTACAGCTAATCATTTGTAAAATTTTAGCAATGACGTCTATATTAAAAAAATGTAATTTGAACAATTATACAGACCTGACTACGATAAGCAATCTCTAGTTGTTCTGCAACATCTTCGCGAAGTGGTAGCCAGTCGAGGCCCCCTTTACGAGCAAACCAATGACCTCTTAGAACACGTCGATTTTCTCCATTCCAATAAACAGGGAAACAATGTCTCTTGATCAAATCTACCTGTATTGATGAGCATCACAACCTTGGAAAGAAGTTCCCAATTTGTTTCTTTTTAAAGAAAGGAAAGTCGTATTCACTCAAGTTATGAATATGTTCAAATTCGATATGTGCTCACAACAGTCCAAATATCCCTAGAACTTAAAGCATATGCAACAGATACTAAGTTCTGAATATAATAAATAAAAGCTTAAACACTTCATCCCCCTCTGTGTTGTTGAAATGTTTAAAGAATGTTGTTATATATGATCCTGTATCATGCCTAACTAGCAAAGATATACCAAAAGGCAACAAAGATTCACACATGAAAAAACGTGTTTGTCTTGTGGGAAAGAAAGGATAAACTAGAACACAAATATTTGTTTTCAGATTATCCTTTCCATTTCTCCATAGTCCAACATATTTTTCTGTTTTCATTTCTCTTTTTAGAAGAAAGCAAGATTATATGAGAAAGCAATGTGGCTTACAGAAGAAAAGTAGAAAACTGTGCGGCCAAACTCTTGACACAAAAATTTCATATACAAATCATTCCAAAAAAAAAAAATTCGTATACAAATCAGCCAGAGTTAGAAGAATTAAAAAATAAAATATAACATGTGTATGACTGATACATGTGCTAAAAAAAGCCAGAAAGTTAAGAATTGTCATTATTAAGATTACTGAGAAAAGATGACATAAAATATAAAACAAGTACCTCGTACAGTCCTCCCTTCACAGGAACTCCAACTCTTTCTTCCTCAATTTCACAAAATTGATGTCTATCTAACTTGGTAGTACCAGAAGTTTGTCGTTCTCTCGGTCCATCACTACACTCTGCATATTCTCTCCACCAACTAGAAAGCAATTCTTCCTCTCTCTATGAATAAACACAAACAAAGAATCTCACTATCTAAAGATCACCAAGGCCATGATTCAAATCAAGATAAGTACCAGAATTTAACCTATATATGTTTTATAAAACTACCTGCAAGAAAGATGCCTCAATTGCCAGAGAATCTCTCATGCCAAAACGAAAATAGTCACTCTTCCCAACTATCTCAGTGCTCGGGACTGACGCCGCCAACGCTGTAACAGAATATCAGCTAAACCAATTCAAAATACATATAGTGGAGTTTGATGCTGATACATCAGCCAACAACCAGAAAAAAAATGATCCGCCTATCCTTAGTCACACAAATCTAATACAGTCCTAAATCATGTCTTTTCAAAAAAATCCTAAATGATACATGTTTTAATGGACACGATACAAATGCAAGTCCATTTGCTACTAATACAGAAATAGGAACCTTTCTCCACCCTCACACATATTTCTTGAAGTGTAGTTTTGGAGGGCATAACAAAAAATGTATTACTTCCATGCGGCACAAAATGTGTTTTTTCGAACGTATGTTGGGGTTGCGGAAAGTTGCTCCCAATACAGAGAATATGGTTCAATCTCTACTTTAGCATATTAGAACTGAAAATATGTTTATTATATCATATTATGTGGTGAGAATGTACATTTATA
>Ga0315913_1002537_pt1 | contig 21508 bp, 11 predicted proteins | sample MpolsnodulesMG_FD_207736 | JGI IMG/M metagenome (GOLD analysis project Ga0315913, IMG submission 207736) | Medicago polymorpha root nodule microbial communities from Los Angeles, California, United States - small nodules | ecosystem: Host-associated > Plants > Roots > Nodule | place: USA... | reverse complement strand
AAATTCCTTCAAGTTCAAATCAAACAACACTCCAATAACAAGTAAGTTTTCATAATCAAACACCATTAACCTTTTTATGTTTATATGTTAGATTTTTCCTCTTAAATTAGATTTTTTTTAGTTTTAGGGTTTTGTTTAAATTTTGATTTTTTTGGCAAGAAATGTTACATGTAAATGACTTATATTGCTTAATTATTTAAATGTTTGCATGTTTATGTGTAGTTATGAGTTTTAGGGTTTATGTACAATTTGCACTCCCTAGCTACATGTTGAGTTTTAGTGTCTTTATTTTGTTGGAAATTAAGTTTAATTATTTTTAGTTTGCTGAAGATGTTGGTATTGAAGTGTCTTATACTTATTGTAGTGATTTGAAAGCCTCTTTGAAAAGTCGAAAGATTAAGAGAACACAACATGTATTCTGCAAAATTAGGTATATAGATTTTCACATCGAATTCCTTCGTATAATACTGAATGTAGTGATTTGCAAGCCTCTTTGAAAAGTTGAAAGATTAAGAGAACACAACATGTATTTTGCAGAATCAGGTATATAGATTTTCACATCGAATTCCTTCGTATATGATGAGTGTCACGGAAGGGAATGCACCTCTAAGAGGTTCCTTTGAATTGGATCGTGCTCTTCTGTCAATTGAAACTTGTCAGTTGGCAGGACACTAAGATTCAATTCAAAGCAATCTCTTGGAATGCATTCTTTTCTGTAATGACAGGAATGCACCTCTAAGAGGTTCTGTTGAGCTTGATCATGCTCCTCTGTCAATTGAAACATGTCAGTTGAAAAGGCAGTAAGATTAAGTTCAATGCAACCTCTTGGAATGCATTCCTTCATGTGATGACTCGTCATATATGAGGGAATTCAATGTGATAATTTATATAGTTGATTTTGTAGAATAAATGTGTTGTGTTCTCTTCATTCTTTTGACTTTTCAAAGGCTGCTTCAAATCACTACGCTAAGTATAAGATACTTCAATGCCAATATTTTCCGCAAACTTTCAACAATTTAATTTAAATCCAACATCATGATGATACCACATATTTAGGGAGAATGTAATGTAATCTATATGAAATTAAAACTAAATAAAATTGTATATTTTTTTAATTGATTCTGTGTAATTGTGCCACTTTATTCGAATTTATTTATTTAATATGCAAATTTTATTCGAATTCAAGCTGGGTTTAATTAGTCTTTATTCAAATTTATTTATTCAATACGCAACTTTTATTCAACTTGACTTTAATAAAATTTATTTATTTAATACGCAATTTATATCCAAATTGACTTTATTCGAATTTATTTATTTAATACGCAATTTTTATTCAAATTCACGATGGGTTTAATTAGTCTTTATTCGAATTATTTATTCAATACTGATGGCAGGTCATCTTATGTTATTCTTATCATGTTTTTCAGTTATTTATATTAGGTTTTAGGAGCAAAAAGGAGGAGTATTAGAACGATTGCCGATGATTTCGGGACTTTTGGAATGTTTTCTACATTTGAGTTTGTAATTCTAGTTTTTCCGAAACATAGCAATTTTAGGGGGTTTTTGAAGTAATTCACGAAGAAATCATGCAAATCGGCAAATCAAGAACATCCGAAAAATTATGAAGATTCAAGAGGCCTCAGAAAACTTACACATGGGAGGAATTATGTTCCCAGAGTACTGGGGCAAGTTATTTGAAGACGAAAACCTAAAAACGACGGAAAATCAGAGATTGAGCCCGGAAGGAAGACAGAATGTGCATGTGGCATTTGAAAAATGCCTAGGGCATGATTTGGCAAGCCATGAGCCTAGGGAATTTCCCATGTGCTTAGGGCATGCTTTTTGCTTGTGTCTCATGCGCCTAGGGTGTTTGTCATGTGCCCCGTATGCAAAAAGTCGGGGCACAACTGTCACATGTAGAAACTCTCACTATAAATATCAGCCTTCCTCATTCAGAATTTCTCGTTCAGAACTGTGGCAGTTCAAGAGGAAGGCAACTTTGGAGATTTATGAGAGTTTCTATCTTCTCCTTGATTTTCTAGGGTATGTTTTTATTTTTAGTAATTTGTTTTTAGTTACCACATGTAACTAAATCTTTTTAGGTTAGAGTTTTAAGATGAACCTCTGTATATTTTTGTTGAATATTTATTTAATATAATATGTCGTTTATTTTATTTATTTTTTTGTTCTTTAACGTTCCAATTTGAGTATTAAGAATTTAAAAACAATTACAACTCAAATGGGAGTTTACTTTAAAATTTTCAACTTAAAACGTCAATTTAATAACTTTGAATAGCTTGCTTCTCAAGAAATATTTACAAAACATTTGAAATTTAAATAAAGTGTACTTTGGAAATATACAATAGTTAATTAGACCCTAAACTAGACTCTGACTATGATCCGGCTTTCGATACGTTTGGAAAAGGCTTACACCTGAAAAAATGGAATCAACATGGGGTGAGATATTTATTATCTCAGTGAGCCTCCCAAAGTGGGATAAAGTACAATCTCTCCATTGAACAAGATTTTTAATTAAAAACATAAACATAATTAAAACTTAAATACGACAATTAGTTAAACTCGAGATAACATATACATAGTTAATTAACTTAATCAATTTGATTACCGAACGTGGGAAACCTCTGATGATCTAACTTATCCTCAAAACTTTATGGTAAGGCGGAGATAGATTAACTCCGATAAACGGTGCACCGTTTACCCCTTCTTACACGTCCCATCTTAGACGGATAATCCACCTAGCTAGGGTGAATCCCATTATTCCCACTTAGATACCTCACATACTTGAAATAAATAATATACATTATGCATAATAACGTTCATATTCAAAGTATGCATTTGAACCTCAAAGTAAATCTATACCATTTATCATATCATCATTTTAACTTCACATACACTTAATTCAATAACCTCATGCTAAACATAATCATTCTAGCTTATATAATATATTTTTTTTATAGGATTATGCAAATATGTAGTGACATTTGAGATACATAACACGGTGTATTACATATAACACTCAAGGAGATGACTTCCTTCAACATACTTGCTACCACATATTTACAAGAAATAATCCATAAATAATTATACATTGTATCAATTATAATTTTATTTCATTTTTAATCTCTCACAAAGTCATGACTATTTTAAAATACTAACAAATCGATGAGTAAACAAACACCCATACATTCATTTACCCATCACTAACTTAGGGGCTTAGGTTATTATCATAAAATGCTATGACAGTAAACTCTTCAAACAACTTGTGTGTATGCAGTTTTACACCAACAGTCCCAAAATCCTACTTTTCAATAGTCAGACCTCAAATTCGACAATTTAATTAAAATATCCAACGGTGCTGGATTTGAGTAAACAAACACTCTTTGGAAAGCTTAGGATGTGTAGATTATAAATATAAGTCTCATTTGTCAAGATAAACACCCAATCGGTTCAGTTTATTAGTCTAACACACTAATCTAAAAATATGATAGCAACTTTTGTCCCATTTTGTAACACAATTTAAACTGCCAATCTTTAGTCAATTACCACGAATTTTGAGTGCAAAATGAAGGCAATTAAGTCTATTTTTCAACAAATTCAGAATTACTCAATTATGATGTATAGATTGCAAGTTATGCACAAAACAGTAGCATGGTATCCAAATACGGGATTGCAGATTTTACCCAAAAATTATAACTTCCATATTTTCCTTGAACCCTAATTCCAAGTTGCTCCCATTTTGCTTCAAATCTTCTTATTGGTCATCTTCCTCTAACTTCTAAAGCCCTATAATGAATTACTCATTCAAATTCCACTTGCATAGAGGAGAATAAGAGGGAGGGAGAACCGTAAGATAAGTGAGAAGAATGGGGAAAGAAAAGTGAAAAATCTGATTTCTATTCTTCTCCGAACCTATATATAGTTATAAGATCAATTTACTATCTTACCCTTGTTAAATATATAATTTTTCTCTTGTATCCTTTCTAAGTTTTGGGCTTAATAATAGTTGGTTTGACTACATTTTTCAGTCTAGTACAACTTTCCTTCTAAAATAACTTAAATTAAAGGTCACTAAAAATATTGGTAAGAAATATTTATCTGGAGAAAAATATGGGTTGTTACATGTTCGTTATTAATTTTTATTAGGAAGTAGTTTATTTCTGTGAGAAGTGCAACCTAGATTATGTATTTAGGTTGTGACAGGGCCTAATATTGATATCACTAACTGGATGCTAATATCTTGATATTTATATCCATTTACTGATAACTATCTATCTAGGAAGTAAGTGATTATTAACTAGCCAAAGATACTGGAATAATTGTTGACCTTAGATGTAGGTACTTAGTGAATGATGTCCATTGAGTCGGGTGGAGCCTTACCAAAGCTAGGAATTAACTGGTTAATAATTAGGGAAACAAGTGCTTAGCTGTCCGAAATAAGTTGTAACCTAATAAAACCATTCTCTTGAAACCCTTAGTAAGGTAGACGAAGATTAGAGCTGCCCGTTTGTAGAACTACTAAGAAACCGTAGAGAGAGTGTGATATGAGTGTCCTAAGATTCATAGACAGGCAGACCTAAGGGAACCCTGGCCTTCATTTCTTTGGGAAACAATGGAAAGCCAATTTAAGTTTATGTTTCAATTACCTTTGAATTAGCAAGACCCCGCACGTAAGGATCACTATGCGATCAGCAGGTGCAGTTAGCCATCGGAGGGATAGACAAAAGTAGGTTAGTAACGTCCCAACGGCCTCATCACGTGTATAGTCTACCTATGATAAATAAGCGTGGCATACTATTACTTATTATCCAACTATACATATACAGAGGGGATTCGAGGAATCATAACCGCTGCTTACTTTTCTGCAATCAAAACATGTAAACTTGCTCTGTTGCAAACAGATAAAAATTGCAAGTCTTTTTAACCCTTAACTTTTATAACGTCAACTTATAAAAATAAGTAACGAGAATTGTTTGGACGAAAGGACAATCCATGTGGATACGAAACTCTACTTATCACTTTATTACTTGGTTAACGATTGGTACACTTGCCATCTTTGCAACGCATCAACCGTGCATCAAGTTTTTGGCGCCGCTGCCTGGGATTGTTGATATTTTCGAATGAACAATTTAAATTACTTATTTTTATTTATCTTTTATTTTTCTGTCATTTATTTTTCCGCATTTTATTTTTCTTTTTTCAAAAATTCAAAAATACCAAAAAAATTGAAAAATACCAAAAATATTTACTCCTAGTTAAGTCATTTTATTTTTATTTTTTTTAGAGTCATAGTTTCAATTTAGTTTATTTATTTTAGTCATACTAACATAGTCTATTTTTCTGTTTTGCATTTAGTTTATTATTTCCATTTAGTACTGACCATTTTTTTTTCCCATTTAGGAACTAACCCCATTTGTTTATTTTTAATTTTTATTTTAGAGTCTTAGTTTAAGTTTTTATTTTATTTTTTGCATTGCATTTTAGGGAGTCGTAGTAAAAATAATGGTTGTTATAATAACTACATTAGATTAGGTTAATTATTTATTTAGAGTCAGTCCATTTCATTTTGCATTTAGAATTAGGTTTAACATTTAGTAGTATAATTAGGTATTAACTAGTAATAGTTAATTTAGATCGAGTTTGCATTTAGAAAATAATAGAGTTAAGTAGCCACATAAGAATTAACCCTAAACCTAATTTAAATCTAAAATCAAGCACATAATTATTCTTGTTAGGAATTTTTCTTGAACTTGCAATTATTGTGTGAAATAGGTAACCATGGAATCAACCAAAAGCACACAATCAATGGCAACTAAAGAAGAGACTGAAGAACAAAATGTGGAGCAACTAATCAATTTAATAAAGAAGATCAAGGTTACAAGTTCTTTTGTGGAGAAGCTGGAGAAAGAGCCAGGATACCTAGAATTTCAGCAAGAAGTAGATCTAAGGCGAAGAGTTGCTAAAATCAAAATACGTTGGAAAAGACGAGCAGATTCATTCGGTGGAAGTAGAAAAAGAGATATCTCAAGCAAAGAATAAGAAAGGGGATGAGGATGTGCCGCCAGAGCTAAATGCTTTGCATCAAATTCTCAAGCAATACAAAGTGGTCGTTGTGCGATCAGCAGGTCCAGTTAGCCATAGGAGGGATAGACCAAAGTAGGTGAGTAACGTCCCAACGACCTCATCACTTGTATAGTCTACCTAAGATAAATAAATGCGACATACCATTACTTATTATCCAACAATACATATACAGAGGGGATTCAAAGAATCATAACCGCTGCTTACTTTTCTGCAACCAAAACAGGTAAACTTGCTCTGTTGCAAACAGATAAAAATTGCAAGTCTTTTTAACCTTTAACTTTTATACTGTCAACTTATAAAAATAAGTAACGAGAATTGTTTGGACGAAAGGACAATCCATGTGGATACAATACTCTATTTATCACTTTATTATTTGGTTAACGATTGGTACACTTGCCATATTCGCAACGCATCAACCGACCATCAAATATGCAACTTTTATTCGACTTGACTTTATTCGAATTTATTTATTTAATACGCAATTTTTATTTGACTTGACTTTATTCGAATTTATTTATTTAATACGCAACTTTTATTCGAATTCATGTTGAGTTTAATTAGTCTTTATTCAAATTTATTTATTTAATATGCAACTTTTATTCGAATTCACTTTATTGAATTTATTTATTCAATACACAATCATAAAATAAATACAAATATAAACAAAAATAATGGAACAAAAATAATATACATAAAATCTCATTTTATTAATATAATTGATACATTTACAAAAAGGTGTGTTTCTTGTCTAGGAAAGGGGGATTGAGCTAAAACTAAATATGCTTCGGAAGAATATGGAGGTGAATGGGTAAAGCAAAAATTTCTATTATAAGAAACCCTCTTGGGGTAAAACTAAATTTGCATTTTTTACCCCAATAACTTTTTACCTCAAAGTGACCAATCTTTTTGGGGTAAAAAGAAATCAATCATCTTGCGGTAAATATTGACCAATCATCTTGGGGTAAAAAGAAATCAACCCTTTTGAGGTAAAAAGAAACCCTCTTGGTATGGTATGTTTCTTGTCTTATGCGGAAAAAAAATTCGATTTCAACCTTCTTTGTAGTGCGTTGCCATTTCATACAACCCCTTAACTTTTCAAAGAGGTCTCTTTCTATGAAAGGCCAAGGATGGAAAAACATTGTTGTTGTAGAAGGAAGAGTAGGAGAGAGTGAGGTGAAGAGAATGTGAGATGATGGTGTGAGAAATGGTGAAAGTTGGAAGAGTATTTATAGGGGAAATGGCTTACATAGGTTTTAACTACACTTAATGCAGCAAAAAAAAAGTGTAAAAACTTACGAAAAAACGTGTAAAATCAATTAAGAAAACTTGATCACCGTCTAAAAAAACGTGTTCTTTGTGCATAACCACTGGCCAAGTTGCGTGAGTTAACTCATGCCACCATCCAAAGGTGCGTGAGTTAAGTTACGCCACCGTCCAAAGGCGTGTGAGTTAACTCACGCAGGGACATTGTGGTCATTTCAGTTGGAAATGAGCGTTTTTTATCGAGAGAAGAGCAGAATTCTCTCGCTTTAGGGTGGATGGGCTTATATTTTTTATCAATTGGATGGGCTTATATTTTATTTGATATTAAAGATCATATTGTGTATGAATACCTATATTTGAAAGGTTAATTATTTTGTCACCCTCCTTTCTTTTCACGCACCCTATTTAGATTATAAAATTCGAAAATTTGAAGGGTTTCTTAAGGTGTTTAAACGTGTTTTGGAGGGCTTGGATGATGTTAACATTGCTCTTATTATAAAATCCAAAATTCGTAGAACCCGTGAGAAACGAATAAGATGGGAAAAGAAGCTACATATTTGAAATTAATTTTGTAACTATGGGTCGAAGAAAATAAATATGGGTCATGTCTGAAGGGCTGAAAGCTATATAAAAATAACAACAATAAAAAAAAAGGTTGAACAAGTTTTTCGTCAAATTTTGATATTAGTCCCTAAAAAATAAAACAGAATGTTTTCGTCCTCAAAAAAAAAATTTGTTTTTGGTCTCTAATGACCAATTTATGCTAATATGAATGTCAAGATTATGAGTCATTTATGTTCAAAATGTGTTCATGTTATATCCGTTTATTTTGTTCAACTTTTGTATGTTCATATTATGATAAAAAAAATGTCAAGAACACGTCAAAATTATTTTCTTTAGCGACCAAAACCAAAACAAGGAGAGAACATTGCTCTAACAACCATAGTGTGAAGTGATGCACATGCCACGACAAATCTAGTCGGACGAAACTCTTGGATTGTGTTTAGATAAAAAGTAGATTAAGTGCTTATTATATAAGCACATATATAACTTTCCAGTAAAACTATAATAACATATAAGTCATTGATATAAAACATAAAGAGGAAACTTGATTTAAAAGATTCCATACAAAAAAAATTCCATACAAGTAATTTTGTTTGAGGAAAAATAAAAAAAGAAATTTCATATATAACTATAATTTTTTGAAGTGAAAATGAAATATGCACTATTTGGGTAAATTGTTTTATGCTCACAATCAATCACAACTTGTCAATACAATAAAAAATTTACATATGTCAAATATAAGTGATAAATTGAAGAGTTCTTATTAGATGTAAGTGTAAAATAACTTTACACCCCCAATATATCTATCGATCTCCTTTTTTTATAAGACATCTTCTGAATAAACTTAAACAATGTATAAACATGTCATATATTATTTCACTTCATCCTTTAGTTATGCCATAAAATTAACAATATAAAAAAAATAAAAAACAAAAATTAGGATGAGGTGATAGTGCACCATTTCAATAAATAAATCCTTCTGATCTCACCCAAAACAATAAGTTGTCGTATTCATTAATTGACAGGACAACACATCATTGTATGCATGTGTAAAATAACTTTACACCGTCAGTGTATAGCATTTAAACTCTATTCTTAAATGGCTGTTATAAAATAGGGGTATGTGACAATATCATGATTTTCCCATTGAATATTGGTGTAAAAGTACATCTCCAAACTCAGACTATAATATGTTAACCCAAAACTTTTACCAAATTTGCAGAGCCTGACTCAGTGACTCTGTACATCTAAGTACATCTAAGTTCATGAGCACTAGCCAATCAACACAACCGACCACATCACAAACACAGACACACATTGTGCAACAAATAAGCAAGTACACAATCCAATGCCATTAACTACAATTTTTACATTTATACTTTATCATGATATTTTGTTTACATTTCCTCTTATAACTACAATTTTTATTATGCAAATTGGACCATTTACCTGTTTTCTGCACCAGTTTAAAAAAATTAGAAAAATACATTCTTCATACCCTTGTTTATATGTTAACAGAATAACACACATACTTCACTCAAATATTATTATTATTAATAGATTTCTACTATCACAAAAATTATAGCAAGGACTGTGGTAGTTTAAGGACATTTTTCATGTCTGATAATTATGATTCAACTACCCAGCATTTAAATCAAATCTACTGTCCAGGATCTAATATGAGTTTCTCAGACTATTGTGAGGACCATTGTCAATGTACTTACTATAAGAAAGATCTAATAACTATAGTATTTAATAAGATTAGGACAAATTGGATGTTTCCATGTTTCAATTTTAAGATTTCAACTGCAACTATAGTGTCCATGAAATTTTCATCAATGCCTAACAATAGAAGACTATTGCCCTATAGTGTCCATACAATTTGTATATAATGAAATAAATCATTTATGATAACACATGTTGAACCTGTGGCAAGTAATAAAAGAATAAATGGAACAGTCATATTCCAATTTTCAACCAAGAGAGAGCTCAAGTTACAAAATCCATGAATTCCAATGGAGAATTGAATCAATACATAATCCAGAAAATTATTTCATTCCTTCAAGAGAACTTAAACAAACAAACAACAGTAACCTAAATCTGTATTAGAACTTCAATTATTTAACCTATTTCCTTTGCTACATGATACCAAGCTTTGAAAAATCTTGTCAATGAAAATGGGGTGATGATACAAATTTTTCAATGGAACAAAAAAAAAAAGGTGAATTAAATTTTAAACTTAAGATTAAAAGACTGAAGTGTTCCTCCCTAATCTTGATTAATATCTTAATCTCACCCCCTGCATTCGAAACGAAAATATCAATGAAAGAACGAAAAGGGGGAAGTACCAATTAGCAAGAATCCAGTGTCAATAGACGATGAACCAATGTTGTGCAACTCAGTGAATTTGAAGCTTCGAAATGTGTAATTTTAGCACCATTCAATGCTTCAGCATCCCATCACAGCACAATTATAAACGAAGTTACCAGATCGTTTTCGAGCTAGTAGACGCCATTGCGGAGGTCCTTCACTAGGAACCCAAGAATTGAGTTCAATGAAACCTTCACCATGAGTCCTAGGTCCACCAATAACAATGAGCATATTTCCACATGCCCTAAATGCAAGACCCCAACCATTCATTGACATTGCTCGTTCTGGAAGTCTACCAACAGTAATCCACAGTTTTCTTTCCTTGTCATACCTTTTAACTTCCATGTCAGCATAATCAGCAGCATACAATTCATTATCTACAACGGCAATGAGAGGTGGTGCCTCGGTTGCAGCAGGCATCTCAGAACCCCTACTACTTCGTCCGGGGGACATGTCAGGAATTTCTGTCCATGTTCTGGTTTGTAAATTATACTCTTCACCGCACGTAAGAAGCTTTGAATCGCGTCCTCCGATTCCACCTACAACATAAAATTTTCCATCCATGAATACACCAGAACACATCTTCCTCGGTTTATTCATGCTCGGGAGTAGTTCAAACGTTTGCGTCTCAGAATTGTATAGTTCGGCAGAGTCAAGTATACGTCCCTCAGAATCACAACCACCTGCTAATATCGCAATCTCACCAAGGCTTGCAGAGCCGAACAAACATCTTGGAGCATTCATTCTCATTCCAGAGGACCATGAATTTGTCAAAAGACTGTATCTATATATCACATGAGAACTAAGCTCCCTCCCAAACACAAGAAGTTCGGTTCCTACAGCTAAAGATTCTTTATCAGAACACATGAAGCAATCGTTTGAAGCCATCCTTGGCAAATGCATCCACCTTTGGCGAATAGGGTCGTACGCTTCCCATTCAAGGAGAGCACACGAGAAATAAACCCAATGTTCCATGATACCATATAGTCTCCTCCATCTATAAACCTCGCCGCTTCGGATTATTTCACGGAAGCTTCTATTCAGCGAAGCAAGCGAACCATAATCAGACCTTGAACAGTGACTGAGACACACGATTGAGCTGTCTCGGTTCATCCTCGGTAAAAGAGAACCAGAATCCGAAGAATCTCCAGCATGCTGCTCCTCATCAGATTGCCGAATATCAGAAACTGATGAATCTATTGAATCACCACCATCATGAACTCCTTGACAAACATTCAAGGGTTCATCGGTTTTCTGATCTGTTTGAGGAAGAACAGAATCCTTAGGATGTTGCAACGAAATACAAACCGTTTCAACTATGTGACAAGATTCCAACATCTTAGTACACTTCCTAGGATGATGTTCATCCTCAGCAGAATCAATTTTCATTGGTCTTTTACCATTTTTGATGTCCAAATCCAGCATGTACTTCATGTAAGACCAATCGTTCTCTGTTTCACAAGTGCTACAAAACAACCTCGAAACAACACAGCAACGACCCTCCAACATGTCTCTACAAAATCAAAGAACATGTTCAAACAAAATTAATAAAATTCAATTTTTCTCTCCTTCGCAGAAAAATTAAACAACACAAATCAAAAGATTCAAAGCATGTTCGATATAATCAATAATCAGAAACACAAACAAAAGAAAAAGAAACTGATTTCAGATCGTAATCCATTCAATTCAACAAACTACAAATCCACAAAAATCACATTTTTTTCTCATGATATGAACAAAGATGGAATCTGTGATTGAAGAAATGCTTATTGAGCTGGATTAACATATAGATAGATCCAATGAAGAAGAAAAACAACAAAAACTATAAGAAGAATCTTCAATTGAACAAACACATGCAAAAATGAATCCATCAATTCAATGCAGCAACAAAACAAAAAATCAAATTTTGAACAAAACCCATTATTCTTCACATCCCCATGATTCATAAAAAAAAAAAATATCAATCAAGATCTTAAAAACTCTATATCATAGAACAAACCCAATTAACTCTTTCATTCAAAAAAACCCAATTAACTCATTCAAAAAAAAAAAACTGAATAAAAATAAACAATGCTAGATACTTACAGTGTTGAATGAATCACCAAAACGAACCAAAAAAATTGAAAATCAGAAAAAGGGTAGTAATTGATGAACAATTACAAAATTCAACAACAATCTTCAACTCAAATTTCTCTCTCTCATTTTGTATTATACAAATAATTAATTAATATCTAATATCAATTGCATGTTACTCACATAAAAAGAATCACTTTTTTCTCTCTCTAGTGTTTGTTTGGTCCTTTGAGAAATCTCTCTGTAAAATTGAGAGCAAAATGTAAAAGAGAAGAGAAAGAGAACCTCTTCATGCCCTTATCTCTCTTAAATCATATCTTAATATTCAATTAAATAATAAACGTTTTCTACTAATTTCTTTTTTGTTTTTTTAATTAAGAATACTTTTTGTTTTAAATTTTGATTTTAGTTTTTATTCACTCTCTCAATGTACAAAACTTTTACACATAAATATGATAATGTATTTTCATAATATTTAATGAGTTAAAAAACACATATTCCTCCGTCCCATATTATAAACAAAAAAAATCACACTTATTAAGAAAACTAAAACATAGTAGTTTGTAACATAGTTTTCTGTGTTATTTTTAAAATAAGTTTTATAAGAAGATGTAAAAATAATTTTCATTGGTAGTTTGATTATAGAGAAAATAAAAAAAACAAATTGAATGTCTTTGCATTTAATTTTCTTTTGAAAAAACATAATTAAATATGATAAAAGTTGGTCTTTTTTCTTATAATTTGGGACAAAGAAAATGAATTTTTTTCTTATAATTTGGGACGGAGAAAGTAATTTAATTGATGAAAGTTGACTTGGTAAAGAGTTGACTCATTCGTAAAGTCATAGTTTCAACTTCTATTGTCAATGTTATGACATCTTTTGATGAACTATCGATAAATATCTATGTAAATTTCTACCTCGATAAACCTTCAAAACCCCGTCAATTATATGTAAGTGCAAAATTTTTGTAAATGAAACTTTGTATACTTCCTTCTTCCTAAATATATTTCGCATCAACCAATTTCATTTATGTTAATGTGCAACTTAGATTATTAATATCAAAAATTATTTATAATAAAAAGATAATTTTATAAATATTCAATGAATCAAATCAAACAAAATCTTACATGTTAATATTTATACACATATATATTAATTAAAAATATGTTCAAAGTAAATTGTATTATAAATGTATATTGCAAAAAAAAAATTAATTTTTTAAAAGTTATAGCGGTGGACGGTAGTTAAAGACACGGTGGTGTAGAAGCAAAAAGTGGGGACCACAACATAATCGCCGTTTTGTGACCGGTTTACCGGTTTAAAAGGTTAACATACGTTTTGGACGTTCCGTTTTCGATACGTCTCTCTCCGCCGTTGGATTTGATTCCAATTTATCGGCAAGTCAATTTCTCGTGGAATCGCACGCGACGCGGTGATGATGACGTGGCGTTATTTGAGTGGTTGGTCTTGTAAAGGTAACCGTTAAATCTCTCTCTTCATTTGTGTGTATTTGACTGGTCCATTTTGATGAATTAATAAATCAATGTTTTTTTTATTGTTTAATTGTTTTTTATTTTAATTAATTATTATTAATGTTAAAAAAGTGAAAAGCATGTTTAGAATTTTGATCATGATTTATGATCATTACGGTTGCCAAACACGGATGTGTAAATAAATAAATTAAGTCAAAAAGTAGATTTTGTCAAATCTAGTTTCTTCCTAACTTTTAATTTCTTGTTGAACTCTTCTTTGTTTTTTTTTACTGTTTGATGGGATTTATATCGGTCTTGTCCTAGCTACTTTAATTTTACGTTTATTACTACAGTCTACTTTGCGTTTATGCTTGACTTTTTTTTATGAGAATATTAATTAATATTTTCAGTTTCCAAAATATTAACACCGGAGATTTTAAAGAATTTAAAAGCTCCTTTTTTGTAAAAAAAAATTGAGTAAATCATCAATTGACCTTTTAAAAATATAGGGGTAGGATATTTACACCTTAAAATTTGTGAATATGCAAATTTAAATGATGTTGGTTAATTTAATCATTTTCTAAAATAATCTTGTATTAGAAATTCATTATTAAAGTAAACAAGTAAGAAGCTTGAAGTTCGATTTGAACCCCAATATTTAAAACATGTTTCTATTCAATGAGGTATTCTCATGAGACATTTAATCGTTTTTTTAATCACCGGTAAAAATTAGTTCGAAATTAGGTATAATTGTTTTTGAGTGTAATAATTTAGGAATTGATTTGAGTTATTTTACTTATCTATTGTTTGAAGGACTAAATTGGTCAACATAAATTTATGTGTAAATATTCAACCTCTAAACTGCTTTAGGTGTAAGACTTTTAGTTAAGTATTTGGTTTGTATCTTCTTGACCATGTGGTAGTGCCAAATAGTCATGTGGCATACATGATGTGTATGTAGACCGTGTACGTAAAACTTTAGCATTTCATAGAAGATGGATAGAGTTTCATATAAATATTAGATTTGAACTTTTTATTAATAAAAAAAATTTAAATCATCAAAAAACAGTGTTGATCATGAAAATGGTGTGTTTTTAAGGTGGAGGAGTGATAATCAAAATCTTAGATGGAATGATGTACATGTAAATACTCTATCAATGTGTTCCTGAAAATTAAGGTAAACAAGTAAATGGAAGTGTTAAAAAGGGGCGATGTATATGTAAACACTCTATTACTCGAGTTCTTGAGAAATTTAGGCAAGTGAGAAGTAAATGAAAATGGTGTAGTTTAATATTGTATTCATATAGTACATGAAAAATTTTGAAGAAAATATGATAGTTTAAGAACTAAATTAATGGTTTATTTATGTTTACTGCAAATGAAATACCAAACCAAATAAAAAATAGTTAAAAAGATTAACCAACTGTTCCGCGGAACATATCTCAGTTAGTAGAGACGTTGTAGTATGTCAAAGTGAATTTCATAAATATTTACCTTAACAGGGAATTTCTAATTATGTTTTTTTTAACAAAACACAAACCTAATTGAATTTGAGTTTGACTATTAAAACTCATGTTTAACAACAAAAAAGAGGTACATGGAATAACATTATCCAAACTGTAGCAATTGTAATTAAAAACAAGAAAGAGATAAAGCATCACCGAAAGGATTAAGTTGGCTGGACCTAGAGCTTTGACATTGAGACACCTCTACAAATGAACCAAGAGATTAACTTCAAATTTGTTGCCAACACTCTCCTTCTTCAGACGGTGAGATTCTAAAGTTGAATTTTCTTAATCATGTCAAAATTTTAATTATACCAATTCAAATTATTATTATTGCTACCTAGGCTTTGAATTTGGTAGATAGGGTATACTCTTTTGCAGTTATAATCAAAAGTACTACTGTACATCTCTTTTTGCTTATCTCATATAGTACGTGTTTTCTTTCTGATCAAATGTACTACATGCTTCCTCTAAAAAAAATGTACTACATATGCTTCCTCTAAAAAAATGTACTACATGCATTGCTTCTCCTAATTAAAATAAATAAATAAATTAGTATATATCCATTTTATGTCGACTAAAACTAATTCCCATATGATAGTTTTTTTTTGAAGGAATTCCCATATGATAGTCTCATACAAAAAGTATTGAAATAAATTTTAAAATATAAAAGGCTGGATTAGTTTTTTTTTATTTTTTAAAAGGGTCTTGATTAATTTATATTTTATATAGTAAGAGCTCCACAACTTCTATACAACGACCTGTTTCGCAACCTAATTTGATTTTCAATGCTGGATGGATTCTAACAAGTGGCGACAAACCTTCGTAGGACGGTCTAAATGTAAGGCAACCAAGCTAATTGTCTTATATTTGTATTTTTTATTTGTTTTTAAATTTTACTTCGTAAAAAGGCTTCCTCTAAAATCTTATCTAGAATTATTATTATCTCGACAAAAGTTAAATCATTCGACTTTATTATCAATTTAAAAATAAAATCAGATTATAAATTTAATAAATGATTTTAGATTAACAAACGTATATAGAAAAACATTTCAATAAAAAAGAATATTAATACTTAAAAATGTCAAATGATTAAATTTGCCTTAGACCTCCTGGTCGTATCTAATCAGAACGATAACGTTTGGTGCGGATGTCTGGGCGTTTGTATTCTTTGGAATGGTTGTAGACACTTCGACGTTCAAGTCAATTTAGAGAGCAAGAACGGGAGCTTAGGGTTTGAATCGGTCGAATCTTTGGGGACTGTGTAAAGTCCCCTTATATAGAAGTGACTAGCAGGAGTCATTGAAAGACACACCGAGACACTCGACGGTTACATAATCGGGGGAATAGTAATCGTCGAGTAGAATATGCGATACATGGGAGGAGACGTTTCCATTCGGTTTGAATGAGCCTTCTGAGGTGCTACGAGCACCCCCTCGCGGGGAAGGGGTGTTGTGAGAGTAAATGGCCCAATGCAAAATTGGGCTAGTTTGACTTGGGCCTATAGTAATTGGGCCTTAGGTGATTGCTCGGTCCATAAATTTAATGTGAGTGTCCTCTCAACATTTAATGTGAGTGTCTCAACGATGAGACTGAGGGGACATGACCTTTGGTTTCTGAACGCCACATGTGAAGGCTACTTATGTACTTGATTACTTAGGCCTTGAGTGGTTATTTCTGTTAGTCTATATGATGAAGTAGGAAGTGCGCTAGAGGGGTAAATAACGTTTTTCGTTTTTCAAAAGATTTTGCAAAAGAGTGGATTAACAAGAGTATGACTATTGAATTTGTGCTTTGTGATAATATAAAAAATTTAAGATAATGAACATAAACTAAGATTCGAAGGTGAATTGAGAAGATCCAATAATGAATTTTATAGAGCAAATCAACAATCATACACACACATACAAATTGCAAAACTAAACTATCTCAAACCAAACCTATTAACAACAAATCACATTAACAACTAATGAACACAAGACATATGAATCAGTTTGTTTGAAACTTACTTTCAACTTGAATATGAGAATTTAATTGACATAATCTCAATTAAAGTAATTGAGATTAGGTGATGTAAAAAGTGAATTCACAATCAAGTTAATATGTCTCTGCACAAGAAATCATATGTAATTGTGGAAATGTAAAAGGATATGGAGAATAAGAACACCGTGGTTTATAATGTTTACCCTTGTTCATCCTCGTTGAGCGTACATCCACTGTCATTGATAGAAAATGCCTCTATCAAGGACTTCCACTATGATGAAAAATGTTTACAAATTGTTATGGTTACAAAAGATTTGGTTGATTCCCTAATCGAATCCTAAGCAACCACACTACCACCAATCTTCAAGTCCTCTTTAAATTAGAGAGCCTCTTGGTCTTCGAAACTAAAGCTTCTATGCAATCCCTTGAATTACTTCACCAAGAATTTGTCTTTCTATGTTCGAAGCTTCGATCCCGTTGAACCATTGAGAAGTTGAGAAACAACCCCCACAATTCCCCTTGGAGGTGAAAAGAGAGTCTTCTTTTCCTTTAGACCCTTGATCCTAGATCAAGTTCCTTGAAAGAAACCAGTGTACAATTACTATAGCACCCTAACAATCTATGCCTCAAATTCAACAAATTTCTTATAAAAATTGTTTATCTCAAGAAGAAATAAAGAGAAGGTTGGAGATTTAAAGTGATATTTGCAAATTGATTCAGTGAATTGTGTGTGTGTTTAAAGATATACATATATATATATATAGACATGAGTGACAAATACAGTTTTATTGGCAAAAATAACGACATGAATCGATTCACACTAAGTATGAATCGATTCAGACCCTTGAAAACAAGGAGATCTGAAGCTATGAAGATTGATACGATTCAATAAACATATGAATCAATTCAATGGTTTTCCATATAAATATTGAATTGATTCAAGACTGCATAGGCAAGAACTTGAATTGAATCATTGGAACCCAGATGAAGATTGAATCAAATCAAAGAACATTAATATGAATAAAACAGGCTAAACGTAAGGGCAAAGAGGACAAATGAATCGATTCAAAGGATTTGAAATGATTTTTGAATTGTATCAAAGTAATACGAATCATAGTATACATGAATTGATTCATATTGTCATGAACAACCAAGAAGAGAACCCGAGAACACAAATGAATCGATTCTCAACACCCATGAATCGAATCACAGAGCTAGAAAACAAGTTCTAACAAAACTTGATTCACATGAATCACCTTAAACACAATTTTAACATAAGATACAATGTAGGAAACTAAGATCATGGATGACTACGATGCTTTAACATATGAGCTAACTAACATGAAAAGTGTAACGCCCCAGATTTTTGATCCAAGACATTACTTAACTAATATTAATTTTCTGTAGAAAATATGAGACTATTATATTTTTTTTACAAACTATTTGAACAAAACTGATAGAATACACTTCAAAATATTTTAACTTACATATACAATTTAATAAACCCATTTTTATCCCCGTGTAAGCTTAAACCAACATCAACTTTATATTTCTTTCTTTGGTACCTACAACATTTTATTAATGTAAAATTTAATTTTCTTATCCAAATTGGTTCATACTCAAAGCACAAGAAACAATGTCATAAAGTAGATAGTATCAGAACTTCTCAATCAAAAAGACCTAAAAATACAACCAACTCATATATCTTAAGAAAGGGTTCATAAACATTTTTATTGCAATAAGAAAAGTTAATCAATTAATACATTTCAAATATATAACGGACTCAAATGCAATTATGCATAAGATGCATGCTCCTGAGAACTAAATGATCCAGATATAGTCAGCCCACCACTAAGACATTGATCGTTGGATTAGGAAAGTGTACCAAATTGTTTACCAAGTAATAAAGTGATAAGTAGAGTATCGTATCCATTGAGATTGTCATTTCGTCTAAACAATCTGCGTTACTTATTTAGAAACAAAATAACAAATAAAGAGACAAGGGTTTAGAGATTTGCAATTTAATTTGTTTGCAACAGAGCAAAGTTACATGTTTGATTAAAATTAATATATAATTCTAAATAGTTAATTAAAATTTCATATACCTATATATTATAAAGAATTAATTAAAAGAAGTGTTCGATAATTTTCTTATATTTATAACACATAAATAATTCTTTTAGAAAATCAAGAAAATTACTAAAAGGATATATATAATTTCTATAAAATTTTGGGATGTTACAAAAAGTAAATAACACCTATAATACAACATCACCAAAATACCTAGTCTAACAAGCATCATCAAAACAACTTTTACACGAAGGGCGACTTCAATTTTATAGTTGATTTTCGAGGTTCAATCTTGGCCCTTGATTTCATCTTGATGTTTGGATACTTATGGAGCTTTTTCTGACTCATTGGATGTACCCTGAGCGTGAATCTGGAATGTTGCCTTGTTTCAACTGAAGTGGTTTCCATTTGAAGTGTAGTACTAGGTAGTTCCTTCTGATTTCGCAAACGTTTTCAAAGGAGTCTATAAGGTTTTTAATTATTTACATAGAACACTTTAACTCTCTCTAGAAATTTACTTCCCTTTGTTGCTTTCTACTTCCATTTCTCCATCTTCTCTTGATACCATATTGACATTTATCTTTCTTTGTCTTCTCCTACTTATGTTTTCTACATATAAGCATGTGGTTTTAGGATAGAAGACATCGATAGTGGTGGTCTCCACCGTGATAGGTGGTGATTTTAGTATTTATTATTAAGAAACAGTAGGAAGTTGTTGTCTTAGTTTGTTGTCGCCTTTAGTTGGACTGTTGGTGTGGGGTTTTAAACTTAGAAGTTTCACCCAGCGCCATCGTGAGTGGTGATTGCCACCATATGAATTTTTTCCTTTTTGGTTTCCCTCTAAATTGTTCGCGAGGAACGTGTAAACTCTTCCTTGCGGAAATTGAACTGATCGGTAAAGGAAGGGTGGAGTTTTGAATGTCAAAATTCATTTTTCCCCTATTCCCTTTCAGGTTTGATATGTTTGGAAACCCACATCAATTAGTGGCTGAGGAGTTGGATTCCTCGTGGATTAGGGACAAATCCTTGTGAACACCCTTCATATACGTCTTCCTTCAAACGGGCGAGGCTCTTTTTGTTGATGTGGATTCTCAGAGCGGAGAGGATTGGGAGGTGTGCCTCCCTACTGTTGGTTGTAGGATTTTTTCTCGCTATATGGAGAACATGATTCCAATTTACGAAGTTGTATTCGAAGAAATGGGTTTTAGATTACCTCTTTCAGACTTTTAAAAGGAAAATTTCAAGTGAATGGAACTAGCTCCATCCCAGCTTCACCCAAACTCTTTTGGATTCATCTGAGCGTTTGAGCTCGTTTGTGAACAATTGAAGCTTACCCCTACAATTCCTCTATTCTTATATATTTTCTCCTTATAACGAGGGGCAAAAAAAGGGAAGGTAGGAGCTAGGTGTCAATGAGGCAGGGAGGGAAGTTTTTCACCATTTTCGTTGATTTTGTCTAGAATTTCAAGGATAGATATCCTTGTCCGGCCAAAGAGTGACGCTGCCTCAAACTTAATCTTAAGGTAGAAGAATCATGCTTGGGATGCTAACACCTTTGTGCCTGAGAGGGTCCTTTGTTTCCATCTCTATTGGAGTAAAGACCACTTCAAATACCAGCCTTCTGAATACCTTTATCACTACAATCGTCTCTCCAACCAAGAGGTTGCTGACTCTAATAAGATCTAGGCTTACGTCAATAACTACATTTGTTACACCCATATGGATAAAGATAAGAATATCTTGTATGATTCGAAGGGGAAACTGTGTACCGAGGATCGTTTCATTAATACACATGATCTTATTAAGTCATCTGACTCGGAAGGGTTGCTAGATAATTATGTTTTGTTCGTTCTTTGTGTTTTTTTATAACCCTCATACATATCCTTGTTTTTTCGTTTGCATTTGCGATGGCAGGCTTACAAGAAAAGCTCAAGAAGCTCAACAAGAAAGGCATGAACAAAATAGTTGGCTAGAAAATGAAGGACCCCCATAGTATCAATACTATTCTTGTGGGAGAAAAAAGTGTGAGGGGGTCTCTAGAAGGGGATGGTCGCGAGTGTGTTGGAGAAAAAAAAAGGTGGGGAGAAAGATGATGGGGGGAATAA
>Ga0315913_1002536_pt1 | contig 21509 bp, 20 predicted proteins | sample MpolsnodulesMG_FD_207736 | JGI IMG/M metagenome (GOLD analysis project Ga0315913, IMG submission 207736) | Medicago polymorpha root nodule microbial communities from Los Angeles, California, United States - small nodules | ecosystem: Host-associated > Plants > Roots > Nodule | place: USA... | reverse complement strand
CCTTGGCGGCCTCGGTCTGACCTTTGGGGATCGATTGCAGGGCGCCACGCACCAGTTCGCCGACATGCGAACTGCAGAAGACGGCCAGCGCCAGAACGCCGGCCTGGAACGGCCCGAGATCGATGCCGATGGCGCTCAGGACGTAATAGCTCGCGAGCACAAGGACGAGTACCGGCGTGCCGCGGATGAAATCGGTATAACCGCGCACGATCCATCTGACGGGTCTGTATCCATAGACAAGCGCCAGACCGACGAAAACGCCCAACACCGTGCCGGCGACGATAGAGAGAAATGAGATCGAGACGGAAATCCCGAGCCCTTTGAAAAGCGGAATGCGGGCGAGCCAAAGCTGATCGATGAAAGAGACGTCCATGGGGGTCACCTCGGCACAGCGAGACGCCGCTCCACACGGCGCATAAGCGCGGCGAGCAGCGAGCAGGTTGCGACATAGAGGCAGCTCGCGACAATCCAGGTCTCGATAACGCGGAAGCTCTCGACATTGATCTTGCGCGCCTCGAAAGTGAGCTCGGGAACGGCGATCGCAGCGGCAAGCGAAGTGTCTTTGAAAAGCGAGATCATCGTGCTGCCGAGCGACGGCAGGACGCTGCGGAGCATCAGCGGAATGGTGATCGAGGTGCGGATCTGCATCTCCGTGAGCCCTATCGCGAGCCCCGCCTCCCGCTGGCCCGGCGGTATGGCGATGAGCCCGCCGCGAAACACCTCGGCAAGATATGCGCCCGAATAGATTGCAAGCGTCAGCACGAAGCTTTCGATTTTGCCGAGCCGAACTCCGAGTTGTGGAAGCGCGAAATAGCTGAAGAGGACGAGCACGAGAATCGGCGTGTTGCGGATCGCCGTGACATAGAAGCCGGCTGGCCTTCGCAGAGCCACGCTCTTGGAAACGAGCCCGAAAGCCGTGATCAGCCCGATCATGCAACCGACGACGATCGCCACGACCGCCAGGCCGAGACTGAGGGACAATCCCTGCAGAAGAAGGTCGAACGAGCGCCAGACAGCCGCGAAGTTCAAGGAGTAAGTCATGGGGCAGCCATTCTATCGGACAAGGCAGCTCCGCCAGCCGGCGGAGCCGCCATGTCAGGATCACTTGTACTCGACGGGAAAGCCGATCTCAGGCGGCGTTAGGTCCTTGCCGAACCACGTTTTGAAGGATTTGGCATAGAAATCGAACTCGACGCCGGTCATGGCTTCGTGAAGCGCCGTGTTGACGAAGTTCAGCCAGTCCTGATCACCGCGCCTGACACCGCAGGCATAGGTCTGCGGGTTCCAGCCGTAGCCGGCATCCTTATAGCGTCCGGAATTCTGCGTCATGTACCAGGCGAGCGAGGACTGGTCGGTGGCGGCGGCATCAGCGCGGCCGGATTCAAGCGCCTGATAGATCAGGTCGACGGACTCATACTGATCCACGGCTGCTTCCGGCAAGGCTGCGTGGACCATGTCCTCCGCATACACGTTCTGCAGGACCGAGATTGTGACCGACGAACCCGCGGCCTTCAGCGCTTCATAATCGCCGTACTTGCCGTCCGCCTTCAGCATCAGGCCGACACCCTCGCGATAATAGGGAATAGTGAAGGCGACCTGCTGAGCACGTTCCCCGGTGACGGTCATGAATTGGCAGGTGATGTCCACCTTGCCGGTGGTGATGTTCGGAATTCGGGCATCCGACGATTGGTTGACGAACTCGATTTTCTCCGGATCGCCGAACAGTGCCTTCGCGATGATGCGGCCCATATCGACGTCGAAACCTTGGAGCTTGTCTTCGGCGCTCTTGAAGTGCCACGGCGCGTTGGTGCTGCCGGTGCCGAGTATCAGATGGCCGCGACTCAGCACCTCGTCAAGCTTGCTCGAAGCCTGTTGTGCGTGCGCAGGCATGCCCGCCAGTACAGCCGCGACGAAGCCCGCGGCGGCCGTGAATTTGCTGATCATTGAAAGATCTCCCCTATCGTTCCCTTTTCTATCCGATATAGTGGACATAAGTCCTAAATACCGGATTGACCAATCAAAGGCCCTGAGCCATTACTTGTCAAGCAGGATCGGCTACATTCGCCGCCGATCTATTCGGAACGAGGAGCGATGCCTGCATGACCCTGCCGATCGAAACACCCGCCGTGCTGGTCGATCTCGATATCGCCCGGCGCAATATTCTCGCGTTTCAGGCCTATGCCGACCGCCACGGTATCCGCGTGCGCCCCCATATAAAGACCCATAAGCTTCCACAGCTGGCCGAGCTGCAGCTCGACGCAGGCGCGATAGGCATCACCTGCCAGAAGGTCACGGAGGCGGAAGCGATGGTCGAGGGCAGCGCCCGGATCAAAGACGTCCTGATCACCTACAACCTCCTCGGGGAGGAGAAGCTCGCGCGGCTCGCACGACTCAGTGAAAAGGTGACGGTGAGCGTCGTCGCGGACAATGCGACTGTCGTCGACGGGCTCGGAGCCTTTTTCGCCGATGCAGGCAAGCCCATGACCGTGCTCGTGGAATGCAACACCGGTGCGGATCGTTGCGGCGTCGCAACGCCGGCCGAGGCGGCGCGCCTCGCCATGCGCATTGCCGCGGCGCCGGGACTGCGCTTCGGCGGCTTGATGACCTATCCGCCAGCCGATGGCGCCGCACGCGTTCAAACCTTCATGAGTGGGGCGAAGCAGCTCATCGAGGCCAGGGGGATCGAAGTTCCCTGTGTTACGTCAGGCGGCACGCCCGGCATGATGCAAGCGGCCAAGGCCCCGATAGCAAGCGAGCACAGGCCGGGGACATATATCTATAACGACCGGTCGCTGGTTGCCCGTGGCGTGGCCTCATGGGATGACTGCGCCCTCACAGTGCTCGCGACCGTCGTCTCAGTTCCAAGCGAAAATCGGGCCATCATCGACGCCGGCAGCAAGGTCCTGACCTCCGACCTGCTTGGTCTCACCGGTTACGGGCACGTACTTGATCGCGACGACATCCGTATCGACCAGCTCTCCGAAGAGCATGGCCGCCTCGTCTCGGACGGCCCTATCCGTCTCACGGTCGGCCAACAGCTCCACATCGTTCCGAACCACGCCTGCGTCGTGACCAACATGGTCGATGCGGTCCACGTCATCGAAGATGGCACGCCCAAAGGGACATGGCCGGTTCTCGCACGCGGCCGCGTCCTCTGATTGCGAACGGCGCATACGAAGCCGGAGTGACAGAACGAAACCTCGAATCCGACGAAGGACGGTAGTCCACTATCCTAGTGCAATTTAAAAATGTCGTGCTATCGTGTGGCGTCATAGACCCGGAACAATCGGGCACGGCATTCCTTTAATGGCCTGCAGAACGATAGAACTTTTCAAGAAACCCTTTCAGAGCATCATAAGTTTGCGTTGAAGTAATCTATTAAATCGGTAGCTTTATCTGGCAAAAGGATGGAGGCCGAAATGAGCTCTAATAGACTTGCCGGAATAGCGAAATTAGCGCTTGTCGTCGGAAGCCTGCAGCTTGGCTTGGTTGGCCTCGCGCATGCGGACACGACGATCCTGAACGTGTCCTACGACCCGACTCGGGAGCTTTATAAGGAGTTCAATGCAGCCTTTGCCGAGAAGTGGCGGGCTGATACCGGCGAAACCGTGACGATCCAAACATCGCATGGCGGCTCCGGCAAGCAGGCGCGTTCGGTTATCGACGGGCTGGAGGCGGACGTGGTGACCCTGGCACTAGAAGCCGACATCGATGCGATCGCCAGGGAGAGCGGCAAAATTCCCGCCGATTGGAAGACCCGCTTGGATAACAACAGTTCTCCCTACACTTCGACGATCGTCTTCCTCGTCCGCAAGGGAAACCCGAAGGGGATCAAGGATTGGGGCGACCTTGTCCGGGAGGACGTGCAGGTGATCACGCCCAATCCGAAGACCTCGGGCGGCGCTCGCTGGAACTTCCTCGCTGCCTGGGCCTGGGCCCGCGCTGCCAATAACGGCGACGACACAAAGGCGCAGGAATATGTGACGCAACTCTTCAAGCACGTTCCGGTTCTCGACACCGGCGCGCGCGGTGCGACGACCACCTTCGTTCAGCGCGGGTTGGGAGACGTGTTGCTCGCCTGGGAAAACGAAGCCTATCTGTCGCTGGAAGAGCTCGGCCCTGACAATTTTGACATAGTAACCCCGTCTATTTCGATCAAGGCGGAACCACCCGTGGCGCTCGTCGATGGCAATGTCGAACGCAAGGGCACGCGTAAGGTGGCGGAAGCCTATCTCGACTATCTCTACAGTGATGCCGGCCAGAAGATCGCGGCCAAGCATTATTACCGGCCGTTCAAGCCGGAAGCGGCAGACCCTGAGGACACCGCCCGCTTCAAGGAATTGAAGCTGGTCACGATCAACGACTTCGGCGGCTGGAAGGAAGCTCAACCGAAATTCTTCGGCGATGGCGGAATTTTCGACCAGATTTACAGACCGGGGCAATGATAGCCATGGCCGCTCGCACTAGCACGCGGTGGCGATTTCGGCAGCCGAGCGTCATTCCGGGATTCGGATTGGCGCTCGGCGTCACGCTGGCATGGCTCACCATCATCGTTCTCGTCCCCCTCTCCGGACTGCTTTGGCGGTCCAGCAGCCTTGGCTGGTCGAAATTCGCGGAACTGGCGCTTGACGAGCGCACGGTCAATGCATTGACGATCAGCTTCGGCACCGCCTTCATAGCGGCGGTCGTCAATCTCGTTTTCGGCGTGCTCCTCGCCTGGGTTCTCGTGCGCTACCGTTTCCCCGGAAAACGCGTGATCGACGCCATGGTCGATCTGCCCTTTGCGCTGCCGACGGCTGTCGCCGGCATCGCCCTGACAACTCTTTACGCGCCGAACGGCTGGATCGGTTCGCTACTCGCCCCACTTGGTATCAAGGTCGCCTTCACGCCTGCCGGCATAGTGGTGGCACTGATCTTCGTCGGCTTGCCCTTCGTCGTGCGCACGGTGCAGCCCATCATGGAAGAGATAGACAAGGAAGTCGAAGAAGCGGCTGCTACCCTGGGCGCCACGCGCTTCCAGACGATCAGCCGGGTCTTGCTGCCCGGTCTGCTGCCCGCCGGCCTGACAGGCTTCGCGCTCGCCTTTGCCCGCGGCGTCGGCGAATACGGATCGGTAATCTTCATCGCCGGCAATCTCCCCTACGTTTCCGAAATCGCACCGCTTCTGATCGTCATCCGGCTTGAAGAATTCAACTATCCGGCGGCAACCGCGATTGCAGGGGTGATGCTCCTGCTGTCCTTCCTCATGCTGTTGGTCATCAACGTGATCCAGGCGTGGAGCAGACGGAGATACGGTTATGGCGCATGACGCTTCCAGTACGCTGGTGACGACGGCCACCTCGGAGACACGGCTTTCGCGTGGGATCCTGACCGCAGTCGCGCTCGGATTCGTCCTGCTCTTCCTGCTCCTGCCGCTCGCCACGGTGTTCATCGAGGCCTTCCGCAAGGGACCGGCGGAGTTCTTTGCCGCGCTTCGCGATCCGGAAACCTTTTCGGCAATCCGCCTGACGCTCCTGGTTGCGGGCATCGCCGTGCCGCTCAATCTCGTCTTCGGGGTGGCAGCCGCCTGGGCGATCGCGAAATTCGAATTCAAGGGCAAGGCGTTCCTGACGACGTTGATCGACCTGCCCTTCTCGGTTTCGCCCGTGATTTCCGGCCTCGTCTTCGTGCTGCTCTTCAGCTCACAGAGCATGCTCGGCCCCCTCCTGCAAAGCTACGACATCCAGATTCTCTTCGCCGTGCCGGGCCTTGTGCTCGCCACCGTCTTCGTGACTTTCCCCTTCGTCGCCCGAGAATTGATCCCGCTGATGCAGGAACAGGGGACGGCGGATGAGGAGGCGGCGCTCTCGCTCGGAGCCACCGGCTGGCAGACCTTCTGGCATGTCACGCTTCCCAACATAAAATGGGGACTGCTCTATGGCGTGCTTCTTTGCAATGCCCGCGCCATGGGCGAGTTCGGCGCGGTTTCGGTCGTCTCCGGTCATATACGCGGGCAGACCAACACGATGCCGTTGCAGGTCGAAATCCTCTATAATGAATACAATTTCGTAGCCGCCTTTGCGGTGGCGGCGCTGCTTGCGCTCCTTGCGCTGGTGACGCTCGTTTTGAAAACGGCTCTTGAACTCCGCTACAGCGACGAGATCGCTGCAAGCCGCAGGCATTGAAAGGTCCAGACCTCCATGGAAGTCCGCGTCCAAAACATTCGCAAGGAATTCGCCCGCTTTCCCGCGCTCGATAACGTGTCCCTCGACATCCGTTCCGGCGAATTGATAGCCCTGCTCGGTCCCTCAGGCTCCGGAAAGACCACACTGCTCAGGCTGGTCGCCGGGCTCGAAAGCCCGACGGGAGGCACGATATTCTTCGGTGATGACGATGCTTCGAAAAAGACCGTGCAGGAGCGGAACATCGGCTTCGTCTTCCAGCATTACGCGCTTTTCCGGCACATGACAGTGCTCGACAACGTCGCTTTCGGGCTGAAGGTCCGCACGGCCAAACGGCGTCCCCCGGCCGCTGAAATCCGCCGCAGGGCGCTCGATCTGCTCGATCTCGTGCAGCTTTCCGGCTTGGAGAAACGCTATCCGGCCCAGCTCTCCGGCGGTCAGCGTCAGCGCGTGGCACTCGCCCGGGCCATGGCTGTCGAACCCAATGTTCTGCTTCTCGACGAGCCCTTCGGCGCTCTCGATGCGCAGGTGCGCAAGGAATTGCGGCGCTGGTTGCGGGAAATCCACGACCGCACCGGTCACACCACGATCTTCGTCACCCACGACCAGGAGGAAGCACTCGAGCTTGCCGACCGCGTCGTGGTGATGAGCAAGGGGACGATCGAGCAGGTCGGCTCGCCCGACGAGATCTATGACCATCCTGTCTCGCCTTTCGTCTATGGTTTCATCGGACAGTCCAATTGCCTCGATGTCACGCTTGCCAATGGCGAGATCTGGCTCGAGGACCGGCCGATCGGCCTGCGCGCCGCGAACGAACCGGACGGTCCAGCAACCCTCTATTTCCGGCCGCACGACGTCGAACTTATTGACGGCTGCGGCGGCTGCCTCGCCGGGCTGGTCACGGCCAGCCGACGCGTGGCAGGCACGCGGCATCTCGAACTCGAACTCGGACGCACGCATCCGCGGGTGGAGATCGAACTGCCGCCGGAACGCGCCGCCTTTGCCGACCACACGCGAATTGCCTTCCGGCCAACGCGATGGAAGCTGTTCCAAAAGGGGGAACGCCGGATAACGGCACGGGAAGAAGTGGTGGTGCCCGAGCTTGAAGCTACCGGCACCTGACGATGTGCCATTCGTCACGGGCGTGGCGCTTTTGCCCTCACCCGTGGCGCGTTCGTTCTCTGTTACAGACAACTGGATTGTGCAGGATTTCAATTCCGGTCGAAGAAATCCTGAGATAGAACCGTCCTATGTCTGTTATCGAAGAACTCATGGCCGCACTCGGCAATGCCGTGCTCACCGGCGACCGGATCACGGAGCGTTACCGCAGCGATGCGAGCCTGTCGGGGCGGACCCTTCCCCTGGCGGTCGTTCGCCCGGGAAGCGTCGACGAGGTCGCCGTGGCTCTCAAGATCTGCAACGCGCACGGCCAGTGCGTGGTGCCGCAGGGCGGGTTGACCGGGCTTGCCGGCGGCGCCAATCCGCGCGCCGGCGACATCGCCGTTTCGCTGGAGAGACTTTCCGGCATTGAAGAGGTCGACGCGACCGCTTCGAGCATGACGGTGCTCGCGGGAACGCCGCTCGAAGTCGCCCAGCGCGCGGCCGAAGACGCGGGCTTTCTGCTGCCGATCGATCTTGGTGCGCGGGGTAGCTGCCAGATCGGCGGCAACCTGGCCACGAATGCCGGCGGCATTCGGGTCATCCGCAATGGCGTGGCACGGGACAACGTGCTGGGGCTCGAAGCCGTGCTTGCCGACGGCACCGTCGTCTCGTCAATGAACAAGATGATCAAGAACAACACCGGCTACGATCTCCGGCAGTTGTTCATCGGTTCGGAAGGCACGCTCGGCATCATCACGCGCGCGGTGCTGCGCCTTCGTCCTTTGCCAACCGGCCGGCTGACGGCACTTTGCGCGCTCGACAGCTATTCGGAAGTCGTTACCCTGCTCAAGCGGGCACAGCAGGAGCTCCCCGGCCTCGGCGCCTATGAGGCGATGTGGGAGAGCTACTTCCGTTTCAATTCCGAGGCCGACGGGCTCAGGCTCTTCGAATCCTGCCCGGCTTTCGCAGTCATTGTGGAGCAGGATTTGCAAGGCCATGATGCGGAGAGCGAGCGGTTCGAAGCGTTTCTCGGGAGAGCCTTGGAGAACGGTGTGATCGGAGACGCGCTCGTCGCTCAATCGCAGAAGGAAGCACAAGCCTTCTGGCGAATTCGAGAGGGTCATGCGCTCGACCGGCTGCCCCTGCTCCTGAACTTCGATGTCAGCCTGGCGATCGGCGATATCGGCCGCTTCGCCGATGAATGCGGCCAGGCGCTTCGGGCAAAGTTCCCCGAAGCACATGTGTCCTTCTTCGGCCATGTCGGCGACAGCAACCTCCATATCGCCTTTTCCGATCCGGGCGCTACCGAAGAAACGATCCACGTAGTGGACGATATCGTTTACGCGCTGGTTGGGACCTATCGCGGATCGGTGTCTGCCGAACACGGGATCGGCTTGCTGAAGCGCGACTTTCTCCACTATTCCCGCAGCCCGGCGGAGCTCGAACTCATGCGGCGGATAAAGAACGCTCTCGATCCGAACGGAATCCTCAACCCCGGCAAAGTTCTGGGCTCGGTTTAGTGTGGAAGCCGAGAGCTGCCCCCGCGAGCGGGCGAGAGAGGAGTACGAGGCTGCCGCGAGTCCCTTCGCCCCGCCTGCGGGGAGAAGGTCCCGGCAAAGAGATGAGGGGCTGCCGCGACCAGAGTCAAACCCACGAGGCCGGTGATTTCGGCAGCCGGCCCTCGGGATCAATGACATCCAAGCGCGGCTCTTTCGCACCGTTCCAACGCCAGAGCGCGACGCAGGTGCCGCCGGGAGACATAAAGGAGGGGTAAATCACCCCGTGATAATCACGCGCCAGAAGCGCGGTGCGCAACTGGTGCGTTTGCGGTACCGCGCCTTTGTCCAACATGTCGCGCCATTCGCAGCTATGGATCGTCTCATCCACGTCCAGGTCCGCGAGAACCTTGAAATCCGTCAGGTCTGCGAGAACTGCATCGCGCAATTCAAGCTGAACGATGAGCGCGGGATGCTGCACGAAACCCTGATTGTATTCCGCCCAGGCGGTCGAAAGTTCACGCGCGGCATAAAGAGCAGGTACCCCGACCGGATTCCAGCGGCCACCGAAACGGGCGGCACCTGCACCGGAAAGCGGCATATGCGCCCAGCGCGGTACGAAGGCACGCCAGAGCGTTAGCGCTTCCACCGGCGTCAGGCGTAGACGCCGGCGCGAACGGATTCGAGATAGGCGAGCACCTTGTCGGCCTTGCCCTCCCCGACGAGATCGAACGCCGTCTTGCCGGCCCAGCCGGGGATAGGCTGATGCTTGAACCAAATGACGGCGCGGGTCTCGTCGCCCGCCATTTCGGAAGCCATCGCCAGAATGCGAACCACCCTGCTTAAAGCACTATCGACCTTTCGGGCGCCGGATTTCGCCGTCAGCGTGTTCCGGGCAACGCCGATCAGCTTTGAGAGTTCGGCAAGCGTGACGCCCAGCCGATCGGCGACAAGGCGAGCCGAAAGAAATGGGGAGTGCTCGTCCCCGAAACGCGCAGCGGCTATCTGAAACTCAACGGCCATCATGAGAATGCGACCCTATATTGATCGGCTTCCTTTTAAAATACGCTCAATTCCCCTTCAAATCAAGCGCAGACGGTTCATCGCCTCCAGGAAGGATTCCTCCGCTCGAAGAAGGCGGACACGCCCTCCCGCGCTTCGTCCGTTTCCCAGACGTCGGCAAGCTGCTCTATGGTATCGGAGATGACGGCGTCGGTGATGGGTAGACCCAGTGACCGCGCAAGCCGCTTTGCCCGCCCGGCAGCACCTGGCGCCGCAACGAGATATGCCGTCACCGCGGCCTCGACTGCACCATCCAGCATGCTGTCGTCGACGATCGTCGTTACGAAGCCGGCGACCTTCGCTTCCTCCGCGCCGAATACCCTCGCCGACATGAACAGAGGGCGAGCCTTTACCTCGCCTGTTCGTGCAATAACATAGGGGCTGATCGTCGCCGGGATCAGCCCGAGGCGCGTCTCTGTCAAACCGAATTGCGCGCCCGACGCGCAGATCACCGTATCGCAGACGCTGATCAGCCCGACGCCGCCGCCGAAGGCGTTGCCATGCACGCGCGCGATCAGCGGCTTCGGCAGGCCGTTCAGAGCCTTGAGCATCATCGCAAGCCGAGTCGCTTCGCTGATCCGCGTTGCCCGATCGGCTGAAAACTGCTCACGCATCCACTCGAGATCGGCACCGGCGCAGAAGCTCTTCCCTTCCGCGTCGAGAATGACGGCCCTGACCGATACATCCGTTGCGAGCCGGCCCGCGACATCGGTCATTTCGGCGATCATGGCGGCGGAAAGCGCGTTGTGCTTATTCGGGCGGGCAAGCGTCACCCGGGCGACGCCCCGCTGATCGACGGCGAAGCGAATTGTTGCGAAAGTCATGCTGTGCTCCTCAAGGATCGTGCAAATGCACCCGCGCGATCGAGCTTTTCAAGGTCGAGCCCGGTGTTAAAACCCCGCGTTTCGAGAAACGCCCGGACCTCGCGTGAATCGACATTCCCGGCCGCGCCCGGTGCAAAGGGACAGCCGCCGAGCCCGCCGGCGGAGGCATCGAAAACCCTGAGGCCGTGTTCCAGTGCTATCCCGATATTCTCCAGCGCCCGGCCGGATGTATCGTGAAAATGACCGGCAAGTGCCTTGGCATCGACCTCGCGGCGTACCGTGGTCAGCATACGATCGACAGATTCGGGCGTGCCGCTTCCGATCGTATCTCCGAGACTGATCTCGTAGCAGCCGAGTTCGGCCAACAACCGTGTGACGCGGGCGACCGCTGCCGGCGCGATCGCGCCCTCATAGGGGCATTCGACCACGCAGCTCACATAGCCTCGCAGGGGAACGCCATGACGCCGGCTGGCTTCGGCGACCGGGCGAAAGCGCTCGATGCTCTCAGCGATCGAGCAGTTTATATTCTTTTCGGAGAAGCTCTCCGACGCGGAAGCGAAGACCGCTACTTCGTCCGCGCGCGCCGCAAGCGCCGCCTCGAAGCCGCGCATGTTCGGCGTCAAAGCCGCGTAGCGCGTGCCGGCGCGCCGACGAATGCCGGTCATGACGGCGGGTGCGTCGGCCATTTGCGGGACCCAACGCGGGCTGACGAAACTCGTCACTTCGATGCGCCCGTAGCCGCAGTCGGAGAGCAGATCGACGAGCCTGATCTTGTCCTCCGTAGCCACGAGCCGCGGCTCGTTCTGCAGGCCGTCGCGCGGCGCCACCTCGACGATCGTGGCGCTCTCCCTTGCCGGCGGCGTCATTGCGCTGCCTCCTCCATAAGAGTGACAAGCACCATACCCTCGCTAACCTGAGCGCCTTCCGTGACATGAACATTCGCGATCGTGCCCTCGCGCGAAGCGGAGAGCGTCAACTCCATCTTCATCGCCTCCAACACGATGAGCGGTTGTCCCTTGCTGACGGTATCGCCGGCCTCGACCCTGACCAGCTTCACCAGCCCGGGCATCGGCGCAAGCAGCTCGTCTTCGGCAACCTCGCTGCTCTGCTCGCCAGCCAATCCGTCCGGCAGGTGGAACACCAGATTCCGCCCGTGGTGAAAGAGCGTCATGGACTCGCGATCTCGCGCAAACCGGATCAGGCGCTGCTTTCCGGCTACCTCGACCCGGGCACCACCCTCGATGCGGTCGAGCACAAGGACGGGCAGTGTACTCCCGCCGGCGCGCACCGCGAACTGGTCACGGCCGCGCGAGGCCAGGGTAACCGTTGCGCGAACGTCCGCGTGGTCGATCGCCACCGTGCGGTGCGCATCGCCCCAGATCTGCCAGGAACCGAGTGAGGACCATGGATCGGTCGACGTTTCCGGTTCGAGCGCTCCCGTCGAAATGATTGCAGCCAAAGCCAACGCTTCGTCGCCGGGCACAACCGGTGCGGTCAGCCGCTCGGTCTCTCGATCGATCAGTCCCGTATCCGGATGGCCGGAGCGGAACTCATGCTCTTCTGTCAGACGGATGAGAAAGTCGAGATTAGTGACCGTGCCGCCGATGCGGCACTCCTTAAGAGCATCCTGCAATTTTCCGAGCGCCGCCGAACGGTTCTGTCCATGCACGATCAGCTTGGCGATCAGCGGATCATAGTAAGGCGTTATCGTATCCCCTAGCCGGACACCGGCATCGACCCGCGCGGTGTCCCCGGGAAAGCTCAAATGCGTCAGTCGCCCGGTTGCCGGCAGAAAGCCGCGGACTGGATCCTCCGCATAAAGGCGCGCCTCGAAAGCCCAGCCGTTGATGGAAATGTCGGCCTGCTTTTTTGGCAACGGCTCGCCCGCGGCAACCCGCAGCTGCCATTCCACGAGGTCGGTGCCTGTAATCGCCTCCGTCACCGGATGCTCCACCTGCAGGCGGGTGTTCATCTCCATGAAATAGAAATGGTCCGGCTCGAGCCCGTTCGTCACGTCGGCAATGAATTCCACCGTACCGGCGCCAACATAGCCGATTGCCTGGGCGGCCCTGACCGCCGCATCGCCCATGGCGCGGCGGACTTCCGCGGTCATACCCGGTGCAGGTGCCTCCTCTATCACTTTCTGGTGCCTGCGTTGCAGCGAACAATCGCGCTCGAAAAGGTGGACGATGTTGCCTTGGCGGTCGCCGAAGATCTGCATTTCGATGTGGCGCGGCTTCGTCAAATAACGCTCGAGAAGCACCGAACCATCGCCGAAGGCGGATGCGGCCTCCCTGCGTGCCGCCTCCAGCGCCGAGCCGAAATCGTCCTGCCGCTCCACGCGCCGCATGCCTTTACCGCCGCCGCCCGCCCGCGCCTTGATCAGCACCGGATAACCGATTTCCCGCGCCCTCTCGGCGAGGAAGGATGCGTCCTGTTCATCGCCGTGATAGCCGGGTACGACCGGCACTCCGGCCCGTTCCATCAGCGCCTTGGCGGCGTCCTTCAGCCCCATGGCACGGATCGCGGCAGGCGGCGGCCCGACGAATACCATGCCTGCTTCTCCGACCGCTTCGGCGAAATCGGCGTTCTCCGAAAGGAATCCGTATCCCGGGTGAATGGCCTCGGCGCCCACGCTTCTTGCCGCCTGGACGATCGACCCGATCGCCAGATAGCTCTGGGCGGCGGGCGCCGCCCCGATCCGGATCGCCTCATCGGCGAGCGCCACATGCAGGGCGTCTCCGTCCGCGTCGGAGTAGACGGCGGCAGTACGAATCCCGAGGCGGCGCGCGGTGCGGATAATGCGGCAGGCGATCTCACCGCGGTTGGCAATCAGGAGCTTCGAAAACATGCGCGTCTCTTCCGATCTATTGCGCTGCGGTCACTTCGACTTCAATGAGCCAGGCGGAATCGAAGATGCCGGCAACCACGACCGTCATCGCCGGCGCAAGAGAACCGAGATAATCGTTGCGGATTTCACGGTTTGCGATGGCATGCTGCCGGTCGGCCAGATACGTGGTGACCTTGACGATATCGGTCTTCGACATGCCGGCGGCCTTGAGCTGTGCATCGACGTTCCGCCAGACCTGGCGCGCCTGCGCTTCGAAACCTTCCGGCACGACCTCGTCCGAGTTCACCGGAATCTGGCCGCTGATGAAAAGCACGCGCCGGAAATCCTCAATGCTCACTGCCTGCGAGTAACCGCCGCGCGGCTGCGGGGCGTTCAGGGCATTGATGTTGTCGCGTTTCAACTCGGGGCCTCCCGTTACATCCTGAACAGTCCGAAGTGCGTGTCCTCGATGGGCGCGTTCAAAGCGGCCGAGAGAGAAAGCGCCAGCACGTCGCGGCTCTTGCGCGGATCGATCACGCCGTCGTCCCACAGCCTTGCCGACGCATAGAGCGGATGGCTTTGGCGCTCGAAAAGATCGAGAACCGGTTGGCGAAAACGGGCTTCTTCCTCTTCGCTCCAAGGCAATCCCGAGCGCTTCAGGGCTTCACCGCGCACGGAGGAGAGAACGCCTGCCGCCTGCTCGCCGCCCATCACCGAAATACGGCTGTTGGGCCAGGTCCAGAGAAAGCGTGGGGAGAAAGCACGCCCACACATCCCGTAATTGCCAGCCCCGAACGAACCGCCGACCAGCATCGTGATCTTAGGCACCTTCACCGTAGCGACTGCGGTGACGAGCTTGGCGCCATGCTTGGCAATTCCCTCCGTCTCATACTTGCGGCCCACCATGAAGCCGGTGATGTTCTGCAGAAAAACGAGCGGAATCCTGCGCTGCGCGCAAAGTTCGACAAAATGCGCCCCCTTGACTGCAGACTCCGAGAAAAGAACGCCATTATTGGCGACGATGCCGACGGGAATGCCGTGGACATGGGCGAAGCCACAAACGAGCGTTGTGCCGAAGCGCGCCTTGAATTCGTCGAATCGGGAGCCGTCCACAAGTCGGGCGATCACCTCACGGATGTCGTAGGGCGTCTTCAGGTCGGCGGGAACGATGCCGGCGATTTCTTCCGGATCGTAGAGCGGCGGCTCCGGATCTATTCGCTGAACCGGCCAGGGCTTCTCGTGGTTCAAGGCCGAAACGGCGCGGCGCGCCAGCGCAAGCGCGTGGGCATCGTCGCGCGCAAGGTGATCGGCAACGCCCGAGAGGCGCGTGTGGACATCGGCGCCGCCAAGCTCTTCGGCAGAGACGACCTCGCCGGTCGCTGCGCGGACCAGCGGGGGGCCTGCCAGAAAGATGGTGCCCTGTTTTTCGACGATAATGGCTTCATCAGACATGGCCGGCACATAGGCGCCGCCTGCCGTGCAGGAGCCCATCACCACCGCGATCTGGGGAATGCCGGCCGCCGACATATTGGCCTGGTTGTAGAATATGCGGCCGAAATGATCACGATCCGGGAAGACCTCGTCCTGGCTCGGCAGGTTGGCCCCGCCGGAATCGACGAGATAGACGCAGGGGAGCCGGTTCTCGGCCGCGATCTCCTGGGCCCGCAAATGCTTCTTGACCGTCATCGGATAATAGGTGCCGCCTTTGACCGTCGGATCATTACAAACGATCATGCATTCGCGGCCTGAGATCCGGCCGATGCCGGTGATCAACCCCGCGGCCGGCGCGTCACCATTATACATCTCGTGCGCCGCGGTCGCTCCGAGCTCCAGAAATGGCGTGCCCGGGTCAATGAGAGCGGCAACCCGATCCCGCGGCAGAAGCTTTCCACGGCTGACGTGTCGCTCGCGGGCTTTGTCGCCACCGCCGGATGCAGCCAGCCGGACTGCGTCCTCGATCGCCGCGATGGCCTCCGCCATGGCCGACCGGTTCGCTTTGAAACCCTCCGAGGAAGGCGAAATATGCGAACGCAATACCGTCATTTCCCCCCGCCCTCTTCTTCGTCGGCGTTGTGCTTACCGGCCGGCAGAACCGCCGCCGCATGCCTATTTCGTCTCGGCGAATAGCTCCCGGCCGATCAGCATACGACGTATTTCGCTCGTGCCCGCGCCTATCTCGTAGAGTTTGGCGTCGCGCAACAAGCGGCCTGCCGGAAAATCATTGGTGTAACCATTGCCGCCGAGCGCCTGAATCGCTTCGAGAGCCAGGGCGGTGGCCGCTTCCGCCGCATAGAGAATACAGCCGGCCGCATCCTTGCGGGCCGTTTCCCCGCGGTCACAAGCGGCAGCCACAGCATAGACATAGGCCCGCGCGGCATTCATCCTCACATACATGTCGGCAAGCTTTCCCTGCATCAACTGGAACTCGCCGATCGGTTGTCCGAACTGCTTTCGCTCATGGAAATAGGGGACGACGACATCGAGGCAAGCGGCCATGATGCCGAGTGGCCCGGCCGAAAGCACGACGCGCTCATAATCCAGGCCGGACATCAGCACCTTGACGCCTTCGCCAAGGGCTCCAAGCACGTTTTCCTGCGGCACCTCGCAATCGGTAAAGATGAGTTCCGACGTATTCGAGCCGCGCATGCCGAGCTTGTCCAGCTTCCGGCCCGTCGAGAAGCCCGGAAACGTGTTTTCGACAAGGAAAGCGGTGATGCCGCGCGGTCCGGCGGCAGGATCAGTCTTGGCGTAAACGACCAGGACATCGGCATCCGGGCCATTGGTGATCCACATCTTGGTGCCGTTCAGGACATAACGGTCGCCGCGCTTGTCGGCCCTGAGCTTCATCGAGACGACATCGGAGCCGGAGCCGGGCTCCGACATGGCCAGCGCCCCGACATGCTCGCCGGAGATCAGCTTCGGCAGATAGGTGCTTTTTTGTGCCGGGCTGCCGTTGCGGTTGATCTGATTGACGCAGAGGTTGGAATGGGCGCCGTAACTCAAGCCCACCGAGGCGGATGCCCGGCTGATTTCTTCCATCGCTACACAATGGGCAAGATAGCCGAGCCCCGCCCCCCCATGGGCCTCGTCGGCGGTGATGCCGAGCAGGCCGAGTTCCCCCATCTTCCGCCACAGCGGCATCGGAAAGGCATTGTTGCGGTCGACCTCGTCGGCAAGCGGCGCGATTCGCTCGCTCGCGAACCGGCGCACGCTCTCGCGCAGCGCATCGATCTCCTCGCTGAAGGCGAAGTTCAAGCCAGCTTCGAACATTTCCGTCTCCTCCCGGCGCTCCACGACCTCCCGATTGTCGAGCAAAGCGCGCCCGCGAACGATAGCATCGCCTTCGGCTAATTTCCTTCCAAAGAGCCGGCGTGCCAAGCACGATCTGCAAAGACCGGCATGGCCATTGCGCAACGCGAACTTACAGACGGGCGAGACCTTCCAGCGCCTCGCTGACAATCTCCGCGAGGGGGTGGGCAACATCCACCGCGATCGTTTTCGCTTCTCCTCTTGGATCTTCGAGAGTCGCAAGCTGCGTCTGAAGCAATGAGGACGGCATGAAATGCCCCGTGCGGTGCTGCATCCGTTCGGAGAGCACAGCCTCGCTGCCGTAGAGGAAGACGAAGGCCAAGCCCCTTGGAGCGCTTTCGCGAAGCTTATCCCTGTAGATGCGCCTAAGGGCGGAGCAAGAAACGACGACCGGCTCCCGGCTTGCCAGCCTCTCGCCTATCGCATCGAGCCAGGGCCAGCGATCATCGTCGGTGAGCGGAACTCCCTCGGACATTTTCCTGATGTTTTCTGCAGGATGGAGCGCGTCGCCTTCGAGGAAGGGATAGCCGCAGGCCTTGGCGATCGCCTCCCCTACCGACGATTTGCCGCTGCCGGAGACCCCCATGACGACGATCGAGCCGGGAAAACGCCGCAGGGCATTTGGTTCTGATTTGTACTCAACACTCATAGTCGCGGGCTCTCACTGATTCGATTCATCCTGTCCCTATTGACGATAACGTCTTGAAATTCTGAAGTCTCCCGTCAGGCTGCGTGCTGCCCCAAGTCGGCACTCGAACGGAAAGTTGCGTTTTGCCCCAGAAAGCGGCGCGTGCTGATTGCATCGCGGCGTCCATTCAAGCAAACTTATATGAGATAAGTTGAATCGAGCTCGAAGGAGATTAGCAGATGAACAAAAAGGATCCTAACCCGATCGACGCCTTTGTGGGCTCGCGTGTTCGCATGCGCCGGTTGATGATCGGCTTGAGCCAGGAAAAGCTTGCCGACGGGCTGGGCATCACCTTCCAGCAAGTCCAGAAATACGAGAAAGGCACAAACCGCATCGGCGCCAGCCGGTTGCAGGCTATTGCCGACATACTCGGTGTGCATCCGAGCTTTTTCTTTCAGCAGGAAGAAGGAAGCACTCAGTCGGGCAGGCCCTCTGGCGACATTCACGAATCGCAGGAGATCTCATCCTTCGTAGCCTCGAAAGAGGGCATCGCACTCAATCGGGCCTTCCTTAAAATCGCCGACCCGGTGCTCCGGAAGAAGATCATCTCCCTCGTCGCGGCGATGGCTCAATCACCTGAATCGGACCAGACGCCGGCTCAATCCGGCACCCGGCACACGGAACCTCTCCATGGCTGACGGCTGTGACGTGCATCGCTGTCCATGACGACAGAATGGCGGCTGACCGGCTGTCTCCGCTATTCGCCCCCTCCTGAGGTTTCTGAGAACAGATGAAGGTCGTTTTCGTCGGCCCGACGGTTCCCGATGCCGCACGATTGACGGGCGACAAACTGACGATCCGCGCGCCGGCCGGCCAGGGCGACATTCTCCGGGCTGTGCGCGACGGGGCGGCGGCCATCGGTCTCATCGACGGCAATTTCGAATATGTCGCTCCCGTCTGGCACAAGGAAATTCTCTTTGCCCTTTCCGAAGGCGTGGCGGTTTTCGGCTCGGCAAGCATGGGCGCTCTGCGCGCCGCCGAGTGCGCTGCCTTCGGAATGGTCGGAATCGGCGAGATCTATCGCCAGTACGCGACGGGCGAACTCGAAGACGATTCTGACGTTGCATTGCTCCATGCTCCCGAGGAACTCGGCTATGCGCCGCTGACCCTTCCGCTCGTCAATATCAGAAGCACTCTTCGCCGGCTTCTGGAAGCGCAATCCTTGTCCGTCGAGGACTGCGCGCGGATTGCTGAGGCTGCTGCCTCGATATTCTACAAGGAGCGAACCTTTGCTGCTATCGCCGCGCGCGCCACCATCATGGCGAACGCCGATCTCGCGATAGGCCGGCTCCGAACGGGCTATATGGACCAAAAACGGGCCGACGGCCTGGAACTTCTAAAGGTGCTGGCTGGCCAGCCGGATGTGCGCCAGCTCACTGCACGCGATTGGGAGTTCCGTTCAACGAGCCTCTGGGAGAGAGCGTTCGGCTATGCGTCGCCAACAAACACGCCTGCCTGAATTTGCGCCAGACCTAAATAAAATTGCACGTCTATTAGGCATTGTACTATAAAGCAAAATATTTAGGCATTCCTATATTGCGAAAATTGCTGCGCCGCATCATGATGCGGCATGACCCACTTCGACCTCACCATTCTTGTGATTGACGAGAACGCCATCCGTGCTTCGATCATTGAGGAAGGCTTGCGCGAAGCCGGGCACGGAAAAGTCACCGTCATTCATGAGGTGCATGGTGTAGCCCGGATCATCGAGACGCTCCAGCCCGACGTGATCGTCATCGACATCGAGAACCCCAACCGGGACATGATGGAGCATCTGTTCCAGTTGACCCGCACAGTCGGCCGGCCGATTGCGATGTTCGTGGATCGCTCGGATTCGGCCGCCATAGAGGCGGCGGTCGAGGCAGGCGTCTCCGCCTATATCGTCGACGGCCTGAGAAAAGAACGCGTCAAACCGATCCTCGATATGGCCGTCAGCCGCTTCAAGGCCTTCAGCCGGCTTCAGCGCGAATTGGCGGACGCCAAATCCGCGCTCGAGGAGCGCAAACTCGTAGAGCGCGCCAAGGGCATTCTCATGAAAATGCGTGGCTTTTCGGAAGAGGAAGCTTTCACACTGCTGCGTCAGACCGCAATGAACGAAAAGAAGAAGATTGCGGAGATCGCGCAAAGCGTCGTAACCGCCGCCGGATTGCTGATCCGGTGAGCCGCGGCACCTTGAGGAGACAGCGGAGTGAATGTGTTGACGAAGAAAAGTGAATTCAGAGGCGGTAAGCTCTCCACCGGCAGCGCCCTTCCTGCCCCTGGAAGAATATGCAATGAGGGACAGCGGACCATCCGCGCCGGTTTCATTCCGCTCGTCGATGCAGCCGTGCTGATCGCGGCCGCCGAATTCGGGTTTGCGCAGCGCGAGGGTATTACCCTTGAGCTTGTCAAGGACGTCTCTTGGGCGAATGTTCGCGACAGGCTTGCCTTCCGTCAGTTCGACATTGCCCACATGCTCTCGCCAATGCCGGTTGCCGCCAGGCTCGGCCTCGGCTCAAATCCGTCGCCGACGATTGCCCCTTTTTCGCTGGGGCGCGGCGGCAATGCCATCACTCTGTCGACGCGCATCTACGGCCTTATGGAAGAGGAAGGAAGGCTCGGAGGAGCCGCGGATCCGTTGAGGAACGCCCGGGCCCTCGCGGCAGTCGTCCGCAGCGCAGCGGCAGCCGGCAAGCCGCCGCTGACGCTCGGCGTCACCTACCCGTTCTCGTCGCACAATTACGAACTCCGCTACTGGCTTGCGGCAGGCGGCATCGATCCCGATCGCGATGTCAAGCTGGTCGTTGTCCCCCCACCGATGACCTCCGACGCCCTGTCCGCGGGCGCGATCGACGGCTTCTGCGTCGGCGCACCCTGGAACATGATCGCATCGGAACGCGGCGTCGGCCGCATCGTCGCGACGAAGCAGGACATCTGGCCATCGGCACCGGAAAAGGTCATCGGCATGCGCCCCGAATGGGCCGAGGCGAAGCCGGACACAGTTTCGCGCCTGATCGTTGCGCTCGACCGAGCGGCCCGCTGGTCGGACGTTCCAGAGAACCGCGCCCGCCTCGCCGAGGTCTTGGCCGAGGATCGCCACCTGGGCGCGCCGGTCGATATAATCCGACGGGTACTTGCGGGCGAATTCACGATCGACCCCGAGGGAAATCGCCGCGTCGTCGAGAACTATTTCGTCTTCCACGCCGGCTTTGCCAATTTCCCGCGCCCCAGCCAGGCGCTCTGGATCTACAGTCAAATGGTGCGCTGGGGGCAGACAACCTTGTCCAGAGAGGGCTTCGAAGCGAGCGTCTCGGCCTATCGGCCGGACCTCTACCGGGGAGCGCTCGGCAAGGACGCGTTACCGGCTGACGCGGACAGCAGCAGCCTCGAAGGAGCAACGGACGGCGACCGCTTCATTGACGGCCATGTCTTCGATCCCGACAGGATCGAAGATTACATCAAGTCCTTTACCGTCTTTGGAAAGGACGGGGTCCAGACCCCGGTCGATGACGTCTGAGCGCGGGGCCCTCCACCAGCAAGGCTCCAAAGCTCGAAATACAAATCCCGCCAGTGTGGATTCGTCTTTTCGACGTAGCCACCTGCAGAAACGACGCTCGTGGCTTGACCCGAGGATCCATGCGCAGCGGCACAAAAATTCATCACTAAGTGCAAACGGCCTACTTTTAAACCAGACGGTTTGCTTTTAGCCAAGGGCCACTCTCCACGCTTTGCCAGATTTTTCAACGCCATAGGCAAACGACAAACGCTTGGCACGGCATTTGCTTTTCGTAAATTGCTTCCATCAACGGCGATCGAAGCGAGCCCAGGCGCCGCATACGCCTGCCGAAGACACCGACGTCGCAAGGTCTTTGCCTCCGTAAGGGTTTCCCCGCGGAGCGCGATTTCCGAGCGGCGTTTTTTTATGCCGGTTTCCGCCGGCAACGAAACCGAACCTACCTGATGCTGCGAAGCCTGCTCAATCCTCGACGAGCGCCTGCTTCGTCGAAGCTGCGGAGTGACCACATGACTGAAACTGCACTCGAAAAACTCGTCGTCGTC
>Ga0315913_1002529_pt1 | contig 21523 bp, 20 predicted proteins | sample MpolsnodulesMG_FD_207736 | JGI IMG/M metagenome (GOLD analysis project Ga0315913, IMG submission 207736) | Medicago polymorpha root nodule microbial communities from Los Angeles, California, United States - small nodules | ecosystem: Host-associated > Plants > Roots > Nodule | place: USA... | reverse complement strand
AAAAGATTCCTGAGAATCGATAATACTACCCAAACACTTTTTCAATAAATTTATTCCCTAGAAAGTTATGCCTGGGAAAAATATTCCTGGGATTATTTTTTTATATCGTGAAACAAACGCCAGTATGATGAACCGTGAAATTATTGGTAGCCAATATATCCTTAATGTTTTGAATGAGGACATCATATACATGATAGTGTGGAGTATCCCCCTTTATGAGATTAATAGAGAGGAGGGAATCTAGTAACAAGCCAAATCATCTATTCCCATATCAATAGCCATGTGCAAGCCGTGATAGATTGTTGTTAGTTCAGCCAACAAAATGTCTTCTGAGTGGGAGATCATACCTGAGAAAGCCGAGAAGAAAAGACCCCATTATTGCGGAAAATGCCGCCAAAACCAGTTCGAGTAGGAGTCCCATTGCAACTCCCATCAACATTCAGAATGGTCGTAATTAAAATCATATAAATGGTCCTTTTGTGTTAGTTCAGACAAAAACTGTGCCCAGGTTAGGATCACAATGGTTTGAGAAACTCTAATTTCACAGCACCTTTTTTCATTTGGAAGCTATTTCAGAAAATTACTACATCATTAACTCTTTTTTATATGACTACAGCATTGATTCTAATTCTATAAAAAAAAAACATTAATTTTAAGACTTTCTTTTCAATAATTTCTTTAATTAAAATTTATATAGGTTACACTCCTTTTCTGGAATTCATCATAATAATAAGAGGTGTACACACGACCCTGAGTTGACCGATATCATTTCCCAACCCAATCAAAATCAATCGTTACATAAAAATCCCATAATTTTGTTTTCAAATCGATCCAATCAAACTCAACCATTATCTTAACGAACATGTTAGTTTAGGTGACATATATTTTAAGGGAAATGTTAACTTGTGCCTTTAAGGCACAAGATAAAGATCTTAAAATAGAATTAAATAATAAATATTACATTGAAAAGATAAATTTGTAAGATTTTAAGTTTTAAAATGCACAATTTTCAAGGTTAAGTTTCTGCATTTAGTTTCTTTTTTTTGTGCCCTTAGAGCACAAGTTAACAAGACCCATATTTTAAATGACACTTTATTTATAAAAATTCTAACATCATAACAAAATTTTATACTTTAAAACTACAACACTTGAAATAAAGTGAAACAATTCAAGATTCAACAATTAAAAGTCTTCAACTACGTCCACACAAAACAATTCACAATTTTACAGGACTTACCTGAAATTCACTCGATTAAAAAAAGTGAATGTTGAAAAAAGAATATAAAAAAAGTGTGTTACCTTCATCTTCACTAGAAGAAATATTATTTTGTTTTTTTTTTAAAGAATGAATTTTTTTTTTTTGTTAAAAATAAATAAATAGAGAAACACTAATTAACATTTGCGACAAAAGAATATCAGAATGATATGTGCTTTGTGTTTATTTTTTGTATGTTTAAGATTTGTGTTTTTAGTGTTGGTGATTGTTCTATAGACTTCTCGTATTGCTTAACCTCTGAAATAATTTGATTGAAAGTTACACACCTATGCAATAAATGATCAGATTGTAACTCACAATAGATCTTGTGTAATCGACAGTTATAATTCGATAATCTTAAGGACCTTCGAGCAATGCGAGGGGTCTATAAATCAATCATCTTTACTACTTGACCTCATTTGTAGTCGGGCTTCATATTTCATTCGGGGAAATTTTACCCGATACGGAAACACATGTTCTTTTACCCTACAAATTTTCAAAAATTTCAATTTTACCCTTACATTAATTTTTTCACCCTCTCTTTCAACATTTCCATTCAGTATGAGTTCACCCCCACATGATATTCTTTTAGATATGTATTTCCAATTCATTCCTTCTATAATGTGTTTTCAAAATTTTACCTTCTCTCCATCGTTCCAATTTTATTTTATTTTTAAATTTTTAATTTTATCTTAAGAACCCTTTTTTGCCCAAAACATTCAATTTGTTTTTTCTTTCACAGTCATCAAATGGAATGTTATTGTTAATCGTTTTTCCATATGGTTGTGTTTGTTCTCTCAATCGTTTACCAGAATCATTGATTGAGGTTTTCTGGATATTCCAAGGTTTTGTGGGTTAACAGAATCATTCCGGCCTATTGTTGTGTTGGATTCATGTTGTGTTCTGGGTTATCATAATGGAATTATTTTTTAGATCATTGATTTATGGAATCGTTTCATGAATATCTTTGGTTCAACCACTTTGTTTTTTTTCTTTTAAATTCTTTATTTTTTTTCCTCAATTTTTTTAACACGAGAAAGCAGCCATACATTACTTTTTTTTTTCTTTCTGATTTTGTGATGTTATTGTTTTTTAATAAGAAAAAGCATGAAGGCTCACTCCTGATATTGCGATGGTTAATAAGAAATAACCTCAAGTAATAGTGTTCTTAGGAAATAATATAGTTACGTTACGCTAGTCGAATTGACAAACTTTCTTTTTTTAAATAAGAAAAAAAAGTTCACCGAAACACTGATGGTTTCCGATCGGATAAGATGTGTAGAGTTTTCCAGTATACTTTTTGGAAAAGTAAACATGAGTGTATCGGTAATGTTTATTGTTTGTTGTGCGTCCATTTTACTAGAAGAAGGTGGGGTGAGCGTTTGTTGTGTGTTTTCCTGAAAAAAGGTGGGGTGAAAAAGTAAAAGGGTGATTGAGTTTTAGTTTAAATAAAGGATGAATTTGGAACTTTGTGTTATATGTTAGGGTCAACGTATAAATGTAGCGGTGTGGGTATAACTTCCTTCATTCGGCTTAGACCATCCTAAATGGGCTCCATTTACAGGCCCAAGTATAGAACAAAGTGGAAAATTGATTTTTTTTCCTATTCAGTATTGCTCATCCCTACCTCAGACTTTCTAAAATAACCCAAACATGAGTTAATTCACGTTCGGTAGCACTAACGTGAGTTAAGTCACGTTGAGCCAACTCAAGTTAACTCAACTTGTGCTAATATGAGTTAACTTGAGTTGGTTTTAGGTAAGCTAACAAACCGTCAATTCTTGACAAACATGCTGTTTTTTTAAGCATCTAAATGTGTATTTCGTAAAATATGTTAGATTTTTTTTTTGAAAAAGCTAAATTAACCCACTCAAATTGACACCGGGGAGAATCGAACTTGAAGAACTCAAGGAGGAACATACCGCCAAATTCCAAATCAATACCATCAGACCAACCCAAGTGGGTTGCTAGGTTTATTTATTCATTCCCAATTCTTTATGTTCATTTTTTTATAAAAACCTTTGCTATATTTTTTAAAAACATTTACTCCCTCTATTTCAAAATGAATGTCGTTTAAGGTTTTAACACATATTAAGAAATGCATTAATTAAAAGAAAGAGATATGTTATTTTATCAAATTATCATAATCAACTATTGATTTGTTTTTCATTAAAGAAGAAATAATACTTTGAGAGTAGTGTATATAGTATTAATTGATGGGTACAATTGAAAAGAAAAAGTTATTATTGCATTGAAAACTGAAAAATTACATTCATTTTGAAACAATTTCTTATTTTAAATCGGAAGGAGTATTTGCTAAATTTTTAAAAAAGCATGATAAAAATAAGGAAAATGTTAAAGAGTGCCCTTAAAATATTGGTTAAGAGAGCATAAATAGAGATAATTTATTGAAAAATGTTGAATTCAACTTTTAAAAATTGTAATTTACAAGACCCTAAAAAAAAATCATAACTAGTAAAAAAAAAAACTTTAACCTTAATTAAAACAGAGAGTAGCATGAAGATGAAGAACCGAGTAAGACAAGAAGAAAAAACTGGAAAACCGAAAAAACAAATATAAAAAAAAAAAACTGTATGAATCTGAATACCTCAAAAAAGAAAAAAAAACCGTGAACCCGTGGTTTTCATTGTGACGCATATAACACTCTTCTTATCCCTCTCTGGTTTCGTTTTACCGATTTGGTTTGTTGCAACCGCTGATCAGAGCGTTATTTCAATCACTTTGTGCGAAGTTCGACCGCCATGGCCGTCGATATCTTAACCTTAGAAAACAGGTACATTTCATCAACTCAAATTATTCAAAATGCATTATCAATTATACTGCTTATTTAATATTCTTTCATATTTTCGTATTGATTTTGGTTTTATATTAGAACATGAATAGTGATTACTTTCACTTGTTCGCTCTTAATTTCAATAGAATTGAACGTTAATTGTTTGAATTGGTTACTTGATGATCACAATTCAACTAAATTATTTCAGAATTTCGATCCGCCGCGTGTGTAGTATGAGATGTTTCATTAAATTAATTGTGATCATAGTTGATAATTTCGTATTGTGGTTAATAAATAATAGTTTAACTTGTTGATTTATGTTTTTTTCTTTCTATTTTTGATTTTGTTCTAATTATTTAATATTGGTTTTGGTTCTAGGTATATTGATTCTTGCAGGAGACATGGTGTTTTGCCCCATGCTGCTATTTTATCAAGCTTTTTCAAGGTCTCATGTTTATTCCATTCTATTACATAATTTGCTGCTAAATTATCTCTGTTATTTTCAACTATATACTTTTGTAATCGTTAGTGTGTTAATAAGCGAGGACAAGAGATTCATACTTACATAAGCTACATTAGAGCCCGATTGTTAGAGCTTTTTTCATGAAAAAAATCACCATTTATAACAAAACAACCACTTTTTGAAGTTTTCATATGTTTGTTACAGATTTTCAAAAAAATGAGAATCTGAAAGGATTTTTTTTTTTTTTTTTTTAATTGTTTAAAATGAGAAACTGTTTTGAATAGCTTCTCCAGAAAGAAGTCGTTTTTGATAGCTGTTTATTCTCTAAATTGTTGAGTTTAAAAATCAATATTTTTTAATAATCCGTAACAAATAGGCCTGGTATTCAATCAATTTTTAATTATATTTCAAACTTTTTTATTTTTTTTTGTAATCTAGTTCTTCGTCTCTTGACTCTGCCCGTGCAGGGAGCATTGAATGTATTCTATTTTGTTATCTATCCTTTTCATGGATTAGAAGCTAAACCTTACCATCACTGTGCAGGCTGAGGTCAAAAAATCCCACCAAGAGCCGATTGTCCTGGATATTTTAATTGACGACCTTAAGGATATTGATTTTGCTCCACTCTTGGAGATATGCACGAGCCTTGACACTACTGAAATAGAAGCTGTGGATGTACACAATGAATCACCATGTGTATTAAGTGGAGAATACGTATTACCATTGATGCGTGCTGTTAAGCAAAAGCTTCGAATAGTTGAACTACATGATATGTCATTTGCAAAAGACTTTGTAAGGTATGTTATGATGCTTGCCATGTATTATCTTTGTAAAAATGAAGTATTTTTTTATTGTTTATTCACCTTTATAGTTTATTCCCACCTTTCGGTTAACTTGAGATGGTAACATGGAATTTCCATACCTTGGTTCAGAACAATCAACAAGCTGCATTTGGATATGTGCACAATGATTTTATATAAATGGGGATGTAACATTAATGTCTTGATACAGGCTTTTATGTCATTAAAGGTTTGTTTGATTTGCTTTCAAAGGGGGACTAGACATGACAAAAAAATTATTCCATGTTTGATTTTAGAAATGGTCATAGAACAAAACAAATATGATGCTGAGATATAGCATAAAACTTCAAATTTTGGTACTCAAGAAACCTTGGGACAATTTCTTTCCTAAGAACAACTATTTATAAGACAAAATACCCATTTCAACTTTCTAATCAACCACTATAAGTCTGTTTGGTTTGAGAAAACGCCTTCTGTTTTCACTTTCAATTGGAAAACTTGTTTTTTTTTTCTTTTCACCATGCTTCCTGTTTGTATAATAGTGAAAACAAGTTGTTGTCAAACCAAACTAACCATATGCTCTGTCCTCTCTCTCCTCGCTCCGTCTCTCTCTCTCTCTCACCCACTCACTCTTTACACACTCACACACTCATGTTAAAATATAGAATACTATTTATTACTGTATTAAGTTAATCACACACTATAATATGTTGTGAGAATTAAACAACACTATTTTGCATGTATTGTGTGTTTACCACCAAACATGTTATGTTAGGACAGTGTTAGTCTAATAACAGTATTATGTCTGTGCCGTGCCACGGTGTGTATCAAACGCATCCTAAGAATTACCTTTGGTTTTTACAGTAACCAATTAATATAATTACATGAGGTGCTTCATTCATGTAATTATACAATAAGTTGGTACAGTTGTTTCCTAAAAGTTTCAAGCATGAGCCATTTTTTCATTATTGGGAGAACATGCCTCAATGGCTTCACTTTCTGGAGTATTATGTTTTTCTTGCAACTGATATTTTCGTGACTAATTTTGGGTTTAATCACCAGAGATATCTCACAAAGAGGTTTGGCATGCCAAGTTCTGACAATAAGGTCTTGGCGTTTTCGGAAATTGAGCTTGATGGGGGAGTTCATGCATATGCACACACTTAATCTTGATTTCAGTTCTTTCCTTACCAGTTTCGAAGAAGACTGTTTTAATTGCATGCCCAATCTAACGTGTCTCTCAATGTGTGAAACAAGGATTTCAAATCTTTGGACAACTATTGCAGCTCTCTCTAAGCTTCCTTCTCTGGTTCAACTAAGGTTTCAATATTGGCAGTATTGTAATGATACGGGAACATCTTTTACCTCATCCAGTGGGAAGTCAGATGCCACTGATGATTTTAGTCAGCTTGATAGATTTCCTTTTATTGGTGAATCCCACATTGATACAAGGGAACTAACAGATCTTAACATTAGCGTCGAGCATCCACTTAGAAATGTTTATTCCTTTGATGAAGTTATGAGTTATGACGTTCAAAGCATGGTTGAGGACTCATCAGATGATAGTGAAATTGATTTGACAAATCATCATCATAGAAACTGGTTGTCAGATGTTTTTCCTAGGTGGGGTTTACAAATGCCTCTTAAGAGCGAGGTAGCCAATCTACTTTTTGCTTTGAAAATATATTTCCTTCGTAGTGGTCTCTATATCAAAACAATAATGGCAACTCTTTGTCACTCTTTTGTTGAGATTTTCATAATGTTTGTCTACTTTATTATAATTAATTTACTATTAACCACTAAAACATAATAATTTGGATTTTAAAATATACACGAACATTGTAAGTATAACTTCTATGGTCATGGCGTCAGTTTGCTCTTGCGATTGTCTTATAAAATGCTATTAAGTTATTGCAATGATTATAATTTAACGCTAATATACTGGTGGTCAAATTAATGACTTTATGGTTTTCTACTTTGCTTTTACGGTCATATTGTATTTTGGAACTTTAGTTTAGACTTTCTTTGTGTTAGATTTTAATATGCATGCTATAAGAAAAACATTGAAATGCTTGTTATTGAATTGCATAAAAGTGATTCAGGTTATTGTACTATTTCTTACGTCTGTATTATCCTAGCCATAACTTCAAAATCCATTTTTATCTTTAACTTCAACTGTTTACGTTACAGAATGAAGTAGAGTCATCGAGCAGTTCCTTTACAGGGAATGGTGTTGATGTTTCTACAAAGTATATGCCTTGTCACGCATCACCAATATGTCAGCAAAAACATTACAGAGACTTCATGATAGCTTCATTACCGAATCTGAAAAGTTTAGATAATCTGCCTATCAGAAATATTGACAAGGAAAGTGCTGCTGGAATATTTTCTCAAAACTTTGAATATCTTCCATACAGATGGAAGAGCAGAGAGAGTGTTTTAAGTATCTTACACAAGCGAGAAACAAAATCAGGCCGCATTAAGGTGCAATCTTCTAAGTGTCGCCCATCACATCCTTCTGGAACGTCTCAACATTTTTATACTAGGTCTCTTTCTGCTGCTAAACTGGGGTCTTCAACTTGGCCTTCCTTACACCCCCTTTCTGTATCAGGATTTGAATTAGATAAGGGCTTTCGTCCAAGGCAGTTTGAGTATCACCCATCTGACTCCAGCTTGTTGGTCTTTGGAACTTTAGATGGCGAAGTAGTTGTCATTAATCATGAGAGTGAACGCATTGTGAGTTATATCCCATCACTCGGCGCAATGAATAGTGTCTTGGGTCTCTGTTGGCTCAAGAAATATCCTTCTAAGGTATGTTGCATGAGAAGTCATTGATAGAGATTGTATCTACCATGGATGTTAGTTTATATGAGAATACTAACAGGTACTGGCTACATACATATATATTGTAAATTATTGAAGTGATTCTTCTATAATGCCACTGCCACATCAATGAACATAATTTGTTGTTTCTCATACCTGATCAGATAGTCTTGTTGAGTCTTAAGTAGTTTTAATGAGATATGTCACTTTTTGATTTCCTGCAAGAAAGCTAAATTTCTAGTATATCCCTGTAGACTACAATTATGTTCCCTAAATATAGGACCTTGTAGACTAAATCACGAAACTAGACAATTGGTATTGTTTTTACAAGTTTACAGTTTAAGAGAGAAGTTTTTTTATCTCCGTATTTATTGCTGGATACAGAAAAAGTGATAAAACTATTAGGAGTATGTTTGTAAATAAATAATTAAAAAGAGGTCCTATACAATGGGACAGAGAAATTTCTCTAGAGGATTCTATAATTAGGGATGGGGTAGATTATTTATCTAAGGAATGCATTCATTCAGTGAAGTAATCCATTCTGTTTAGTTAGATTTAGAGCATTTGTTCCTTCAGTGGTTTTTGTATCAATAGCGTTTTCTGATGTTTTTTATCGTAACGTATGTCAGCTTATAGCAGGTTCAGATAATGGCTCCTTGAAATTGTATGACATCAACCATATACCAAGAAAAATTACTGGATTATATGGGAACTCTGGTTGTGTTACCTTTGACGAATTTGACCAGTTGACATCTGTTCATGTTAACGCTACGGATGAACTATTTCTTGCAAGTGGTTACTCAAGAAATGTTGCTTTGTATGAAATCAACAGTGGAAAGCGCTTACAAGTTTTCACGGATATGCATCGCGGGCATATTAATGTAGTCAAGTTTGCAAATCATTCCCCGTCAATTTTCGCTACTTCATCATTTGATCAGGATGTCAAGATGTGGGACTTGAGACAGAAACCAACACAGCCTTGCTTCACTGCTTCTAGCTCTAAAGGAAATGTCATGGTCTGTTTTTCTCCAGATGACCAATATATTCTAGCATCGGCAGTTGATAATGAGGTATTTTACTTTGTAGTGTGGTTTGTTTCTGCTCACTGCATGCAAAGTGCAATTGCTGAAATAGGCTATGCACTATATTTGCTATTGATTGCCTACATACTTTTTGCCTGCATGCAAAGTGCAGGAAAAATCTGCTAAAGCTTCAAAGCAGTGTCAATTGAAGTTTTGTTTTATATGCACTATATCTTAGAAAACATTGTTGGTGTCCCGACTATCTTTGTCATTTTTGACAGGTTAGACAATTTCTGGCTGTTGATGGTAGGCTTCACTTAGTTTTTGATATAGCTCCAACTGAAAGTTCTCAAAATTACACTCGGTCTTATTACATGAATGGAAGGGACTACATTATAAGTGGAAGTTGTGATGAACACATTGTCCGTATTTGCTGTGCTCAAACAGGGAGACGCCTGAGAGATATTTCCCTGGAGGTATGTCAATTATCTAATTTACTCAACTGGCAACCATCTCTAATTAATATAATACATAATGGAAGAGACTATAGAGAGAGAGAGGGAGGGGGGAACAATTGATGCCAGCATAGGAAGAGGAACAATTGATGCTTTGACTATTATGCTTTTATTCATTGCTCCATTGTATTGAGATTACTTGTTTACTTCTATGCAGGGTAAAAGCTTAGGAAGTTCCATGTTTGTTCAATCTTTGAGAGGTGATCCTTTCAGGGTAAGTTCTGTTTGGCATATCCCAGCCTTTGGTAAAAAGAGAAGGCAATCCTAGTTAGCAAGCTTATTGAGAAGATGCACAATTTGGGGATTTGAACGGTTAAATATCATTCACTATTCATATCGGACATAAATATTTTTCTCGTCCATTTCTTGTTAATTCTGCTTACTTGGGTTGGCGGTTGGCACTTGGCTGTTTCTGTGTTTTCCTTGTTAAATTCTGACATTTTTTTGATTGGATGTCTTTCTCTCTTTTCTTTGGAAATGCTTTATGAAAGACAAGAAAAAAACTTCTTATATTTTTATCTTTTGGAGCAAATTTGTTCGGCATAATGAACTTCAGTTTTTTTTTCTTTCATTATTTTATTAATTCGGATTTAATCCCACAGCTTTTCTTTAACCCGAGTTCTCTGTTTCTTTCAAATGATGTTGTATACAGGATTTCAATATGAGTGTGTTAGGAGCCTACACACGGCCTGGCTCCAAGTCTGAAATTGTCAAGGTTTGTACCTTCTTATATATGCCTTAATCTATAACATGAGAATCTTAATGATGTCTTAATTGCTCTCAGTTTTCTTTTACCTCTCTGGATTGAGAGTGGAAAATGAAGAAAAATGAGGAAGTGGGATCCAATATTTGCCAAACCTTAAAAACTAGGAAGAAAATGGAGAAAACACCACTCACATTCATAGAGAAAGAAAAGGCCTCATCATGAATTTATCTTACCAAGTTTCATTTTCCAGAACTAAATATTATATAGTCTTGTTGCTTTTTCCTTTTTGATATGTAATAAAAATTTGTTGTAAACCACTTGGGTTGTCCTGATGGTATTGACCTTGGAGCGTGCTCCTCACAAGGTCTCAGGTGCGATTCTCTCCGGTGCCAATTTCGGTGGACTAGTTTGACTTAAAAAAAAAATGTTGTATGATTGAAAGGATTTTGTAAGATTTTTTTCATTTCAATTTGCTATTTTTAAATTTTTTCCTGTATAATTAAGATAAAAAAGCATGAATAGGGATGAAATAATAATACAATGATTAAGATTTCCTACATTCATTTACTTTCTTTAATTAGTAAAATGTTACTGTATTGTTTTCCTGATTCACTTTTCACTCTGATTCCGTTCAAGCAGGAAAATAAAAGTTGTGTTCTGATCTATAATACTCTGATTCTTACTTTGCTTAGCGGGATAATACGATTTTTAAAATTTTGTTTTATTTTTGCAGATCAACTTACTAGCATGCAATGGCCATGCCAAGGACGACTCTGATGACCATCCTGTATGCCCATCAAACATTATGGGAGCTTGATATACGACTTTGTATGTATTATATGGTGATTTTGAATTGGTTTTTACTAAAATAACAATTATAACTTTAGTTAATTAGTGTGGTGAGCTGAAATTACCCACATGTAAGTAAATCAGCGAATGTTAAGTTATAGTGATCAGGAATCGAAGTTTGTAAAAACTAATTTCCTATTGTAATATGAAGAAACTGAGCATTTGCTCGTGTGAGCCAAGGCCATTACTTTTCCCATCCTTTAAGTTTATCACGTGTCCTATTCAGATTTTAAAATCCGAAATGTTTTAACGTGTTTTGGAGGTTTTTATAAGGTGTTTATGTCGTTCGAATTATATCATATAATCCAAACTGCATAGTGCGTGCGAGAAATCAATAGAGTGGAAAAGGGAGTCAAAACATTAAGCTTTGGTGGGATAAAACAGAGCTAAATTGACCATTCTTATCAGAAAAAAAAATAGTTTTCTCAAACTAATGAAACTTTTTTTTTTTTTATAAGGGATGCATTTGATATTTTAGAGACAATAAAATCAGCAAGGTCTAATTGAAATTAGAGCAAGGCTCCAACACATAAATTGTTATCATCTTAGAAACTCAAACCTAAGACTTTGAGAGGAGCATACTCTTAAGCTCCAAGCCTTCACCATCAGAGTAACTTATGAGGTTTTGAACAAATTTATAGTTAATACTATGTTATACAAATAGCTTACAAATTAGGGGTTATTGTAATGTAAATCATTTTTTTTTTTAGCTTATTGACTACTGACTCCATAGTATCAGTATGCATATTTTTTGGAGCATTAGACAGTGACTGTTCCTACCACTGGTAACTTGAATAGTCAGCAGGTCAACTCTGCAGCTTTACTACTGTTGTTAATACTTACTCGTTCTTTTATATCTGATTTTAATCTCTCTCTCTCTTCCTATTTTACTTCATCCCTATATCACATCACCCTTTTTATTTTTTGTCTCTTTCTCTCTTAAAATGTATACACACATACTTGTGTTCACCAAACATTTTCCTATAAAAGAGAGCAAAGGCAACAAAGAGAATGGGACAAAATGATAGGAATGCGCTAGAAGGATTCGTGGGTTGAGATGAGAGCCAGAACTGAAACCATTGCATGCTGTCTCGATGTCTCGTCCTTAATCCTACAACACACCGACTCCACCTATTTTCTATTGTATCACACATTAAATTCGACTGATCCTTCTGCTTTTTCATATTATTTTATTTTCACCAACTTTTTAAGACAATTCCCAAGTTGGCACCATCTTTAAAGATTCATCAATATAAATACACTGCTCCTACTTGCTAGTGCTATCACAAACTCTTGAGTGTTGAGATACAAACAATATTAAGAAAACCAAAATGAAGCCTCTCTTCACCATGTTGCTTTTCTGTTCCCTTCTTCTATGCTCCTCTTTCTTGGAGCTAGCCGTTGCTTATGAGGATTCCTGTAAGATTTTCTTCACCTATTATGAAATGAGAGGATTCATTTTAATTTGTCTATTTTAATTTTTTTTGGTGAGTGTACTTGCTGAATTTACATTTCCACTTTTAATAATGGCAGCCAATTGTAGCAGCAAGTGTTCAGACAGATGCTCTAAAGCAGGGGTTCAAGATAGGTGTGTGAAGTACTGTGAAATATGCTGCAATGAATGCAAATGTGTTCCTTCTGGGACTTATGGGAACAAGCATGAATGTCCTTGCTACAGAGACAAGGTTAACAATAAGGGAAAGCCCAAATGCCCTTGATGTCAATTACTAACAAAGACCAAAGCGAGTGCCCTTGTGTGTTTACTGTTTGTTTTAGGAGTTCACCAAGATGGTTAGTGCTACCTGTGTAAGGTGTTAGCGATTTCTCAGTAGTATGTTGGATTCATCTTGTTACTTCAGTTTTCCAATGTTTGTCAGGTGTTAGATATGAAAATAGTTAATAAGTTTTACATTTTGAGTTGGGCACACAACCATTTTAGACCAATAAATGTGTCAATATGTAGAAATTGCAAACACGTTGTAGCACTTCTTTTGTTATTAATTTTATGGATTAAGTTGATAAAACTAATATAAAGAATTTAAAAGAAAGATATTGAGAATTAAATTGACTGTAAAATATATTTATAAACCAAAATGATTCATAAAAAAGAAATTTGTTCATGTGTTTCTTTTTTTGAAATTTCATTAATCAGAATTTGTTAAATATAATTTGGTATTTCAACCAATATCTGAAAACTAGCTAATAATGTTGTTTCTTTTACTAACGTACGAGCTGCCTCATTTGCTTGTCTCCGCACAAACTCAACACTAAAGTTTACATAAAATTGCGTGATGAGAGCTTTACAATTATCAATTATGACCCCGAATTCAATGACATCAAAGTTGGGTGACGAAAATTGAGCCACTACTCACTTTGAATCAAGCTCAAAATCAACAGGTATGAGTTGAAGCTCATGGACCCAATTTGACGACACAAAAGGCTTAAAGCTTCTCCTATGTGTACCTCATAGTCTGGGTTGAACCATTCAGTTTTGACCAATACGAATGTACCTGTTTCATCTCTAATTCCTGTTTCATCTCTAATAAACATACAAATGCCAAGTCTGTTATTCTGGTTAGAGAAAGCTGCATTTGTACCTCCCAACATATGGCTTGACCCAATTTGTTGTTCCTGTTTGCAGTGCTTGCTAGCTGATTTGTTGACTTACTTTCCGTGCTCTTTGCCACTCAAAGAGCATAGATCTTGCTCTTTCAAACACAAAGGATTGAGCATCAACCGTCTCATTCCATATCCTATTGTTTAGTTGCTTCCGGATACTCCATAGTACACAAGAGAAAAGTGATGCCTCTTTACTTCATAGAATCAGCAAAAGATGAAAAACAAAATGTGGGGCAGCTTGCTCTTGAGTAATGGTGTGTGTTGTGTTATCAATAGCTGAGTGAAAGCTGCACATACTCAATATATTACAACTATGGAGAATGTTGACCAATGCCCCAAGGTAATGGTTAAGCAGCTGAGTGAAGTTTTTATGCTAACATTTTATATTTCCAAGACAAAATTTCTATTTATAGATTCATTAACCATTGCCCTGAGGGCATTGATTAGCAAGACCCTACAACTATTATGGCATTTTAAAAATAAGTGTAAGCTATCCTCATCATTGGAATCACAAATAGCACAATTCGAGGGACAATTCACCCCTTTATCTCGCAATCTCATATGCGTTGGAAGGCAATTTCTACAAACTCGCCATATAAAGTTTGTGACCTTTGGTGGAACATTAAGTCTACATATCGAATTCCACACACCATCAACTCTAAAATGATTTATATCAAGCAAATCCTGCATATACAATTGATAGGCACTATAAATCGAGTACACGCCATTATTTTCTTTCGTCCACACAAGATTGTCCTCGCCTCCTCGGTCACAAAATGATACATAGACGTATTCATTATGTTTACATTGGAGGCAGTTTCATAATAAAAATCGAACTAATGAATGGGACATTCCAAGATTTATACTCATGAATCATACGATCTGCTACTTTTAGTTCAGCTAGGGAAAACATACTTTCATGGTGTGGAATAATATGGTGTCCACCAAAAATCCAATTATTACTCAAAATTGGGATAGATTTACCATCACCTACACTCCACCGACTTCCAGCTTTTAAGGTGAATTTTGATTTATAAATGCTTCTTCAAACAAAACTAGGATTATGTTCCAAATTTGAATCGAGAAAATTACACCTCAGATAGTATCTAGCTGTATACATTTTTACGACAAGAGTTACACTTTTAGAGACCAAAACCAGACGCCATCTCCCGTACGCTTCTAGAGTTACACTTCTAGAGACCAAAACCATGGTCTATCCAGCCTTTCAATAAAACAATAGTTTCAAATTTATGAATATAATGCGGACCTAGGATTCTCCTTTGTATTTCCTAGTAAGTTCAACATTCAAAGTATCTCCACATGTGACATGTCGGCATTCTTGTAGCAAATAAAGCCGTCCCACAAGTACTCTAATTGGCTCCCTAAAAAAAAGTACTCTGCCTCTCAAAAAAAAAAAGGTACTCTAATTGGCAATATCATCACACATGCATCGAACACATGTGACATGTCATATATTCTTTTAGCAAATATTGCATTTTCTCTAAGTTACTATAAAAAGACACATATCATGAGAAAGATATATATCCATTTACCGTCACACAAACACACACATTTTTTTTAGCAAATGCAAACTTAGTGTATTTCATTTATAAACGAATGGTACATAATAGATGGTACATCATAGAAAGTAGAGGGGTTAGAGTGAGGTAAGAATGCTCTAGCAATAGCATGAGCAATTCTATTAGTTTGTCTCTTAACAAAACATATTATATAGTTGGGATTACTAGACAACAAATTAGATCATTGAGATACAAGATTACCAAACTTGCTAATAGGAACAATAGAAGATGCAAGGGTGTCAACAAGAGACTTATAGACTGTTTCAAACAAAACAATATGCATTTTGTTTGAGATTGTCGTCTTTATAAATTCTAGTAAAGCGATAAATTCAACTTCTAAAACAGTGGCAATTAAGAGTAAGAAACCTGATTTACCAAGCAGAAGTTGTCCCAAGGAGTTTCTAAAACACATGTCATATCTCATAATGGTGTTATTATCAAACATTGTTGCATGCACGTTGCATTTTATCATACCTGTTGGCGGTTTCACCCAAGGGGAAGTATGCACCGGATTTTGCACTTGATGTTTTGCTCTTTGCATGCAACTCCATTTTTGGAGGGACAAACACACATGTATATTTATTAAAGGGTTAAATAAGTTTTTCGTCCCTATAAATATAACGAATTTTGATTTTAGTCCCTATAAAATTAAACTGAATGTTTTCATCCTCACAAAATTTTTTATTTTGTTTTTGTCCTTTAAAGATATAATTTTGACGTGTTTTTGACATTTTTTGAACATAATATGAATATATAAATGTTGAATATAATAAACGGACATAACATGGATACAATTTGAACACAAAAGAGTTATAATTTTGCCATTTCTATGAACATAAAATGGTCATTAAGGACAAAAAACAAAATAAAAATTTTTGTGAGGATGAAAACGTTCAGTTTAATTTTTTAGGGATTAAAATCAAAATTCGCTATATTTATAAGAACAAAAAACTTATTTAACCCTTTATTAAAAATAGTGACTTGTTTGTTTCTCTAAAAAAATGATGATTTTTTGTCTATATTTCTTTGAAAACTAAAATCCAGCATTACTCCTCTAATTATTTGTACAATTACTTCCCAAATATCGACTTTACGTTCGTAACACTGCCAATCTATTGCTATGTGAATGTCATTTTTGTACTTGGAGTTCATGCTTTTGTTTGTAAATATTATATCAACCAACTAAGTGCATCTTTCTATGGTTCCGAGGATCACCCCATAAGAATTTATTTTCTTATTCTTATCTAACTCATTAATAATTTAAGATTAGATCTCATTTGGTGACTCTATCTTTAAATCATCGATTTTGATCTCCCTTTTTTAAAATGTCTACTTTATCTCATTAAAATATTCATTGATCTATATCACAAAATCAACCCGATTTTGATAGAAGACAAGTGTTTGGAATTGCGTTGAACAACCACCAAACGTACGTCTAGGCTGAAGTCAGGGTTTCCAACTTCTTCAAAATCATGTTGAAGTGACATTGAGGTACAAAAATAGTGTCAACATTTCATTTACGCGTCATCCACTTGGTTGTCACGTCACTGTATGCATAAGTGAGAAAAATGTCTGAAACATATTTTGCCTAGAAATAAAATAAAAGGAGAGGATGTAAATTAAATTCAATAAATTGAAATCTATCCCAAACCCAAACGACGTCGTATTAACCCTAATTTGAACTCAAAGTGCAGAGCGAGGGAGAGAGAGATCTAGGAGTGAAAGAAATGGAGAAAGGAAAGATCCAAGAGGTGATCGAGAATCAAGTACTGACGGTGGCACAGGCCGTCGAGGACAAGATCGATGAAGAGATCGCCGCCCTTGAACGTCTCGACGATGACGATCTTGAAGCCCTTAGAGAACGGAGGCTGCAACAAATGAAGAAAATGGCAGGGAAGCGTAGCCGTTGGATCTCACTCGGACACGGAGATTACACCGAGATTCCGTCAGAGAAAGACTTCTTCTCCGTCGTTAAAGCCAGTGAACGTGTTGTTTGTCATTTCTTCCGCGAAAATTGGCCCTGCAAGGTTCGCACAATTTCGTGTTCATAATCTTTTTATTTAGAATTTGAATGTTCAATCAACTTCGCAATTGTGTAATTAAATGCAAATTGTGGCTATGTTGCACCTACACTTCTGATCCAAAACGTGTGTCCGTGTCCGACACCTACACATGTGATTACATAATTATCAGTGTGGATGTGTAGTGTTGGATATATTAGTGTCTTTGTTAGTGCTTCATAGAATTTCGATGCATTCAGTTTGCTTAGCTTGGTGATATAATAACATGATGAACAATGTGCAGCTATTTCATTTAGAATTATCATTGGAGGGAAAGCAACTGACGCTAGATGTACCACAATTTGAATTTGAATTCAGCACGCTCACAATTTTGATATTTTCTTTTGCTGAAATGAGGTGAAACATCTGTGCTCACAGTTCATTCGCAGGTTGTGGACAAGCATTTAAGTATTTTGGCGAAGCAGCATATTGAGACTCGGTTTGTGAAAATAAATGCTGAAAAAAGTCCATTTTTAGCTGAGAAGCTCAAGATCATTGTTCTTCCTACTATTGCTCTCATAAAGAATACCAAAGTGGATGATTATGTGGTATGTGCTGAAAGGCTCTTTCTTATTCATAAAGTTGATAGATATTGCCATGAATGATACATTGGACAGGGTTTTTCTCTTTATTTAAGTAATTTTATTAACATCAAGATGATAATGGTATGTGTTTTAGGTGGGTTTTGATGAACTTGGTGGTACTGATGACTTTAGCACCGAGGTTTTGGAAGAAAGATTGGCTAAAGCTCAAGTCATCTTTTTGGAGGGTGAATCGTCAATACACCGTGCAAGGTCTGGGGCGCAAACCAAAAGAAGTGTTCGGCAGAGTACAACGGCAGACTCCTCAGATTCTGAGTAACTTGTATTTCCTGTTGAGTTTTATTTACGTTGCCCACCTGGAAAGACGAGAGCTCAGATCACTGTCTAAATTTTGTTTTTGTTGGCCGTTTGTGTGTCTTTCTAAATTTTGTTTTGTTGGCCATTTGTGTGTCTTGTAAGTTTCGATCGTAGTTTATAGATCTAGTGCTACTATCAATTGCCAGTCTTGTTTGGATTATCGTGATGTTTGTACCAATGATACTAATCACTATAAGTAATACCAAGAGTTTTGAGATAGACACACGTAGCCTTTAATGTGTTTGTCCTCTGCAAATGTGCTAATACCATGAATTACTTTTATGCAGTATAATGTTTCATATAGTCATGAAGAAAATGCTGTGCTAATGATATACTATTTATCTCTATCGCAACCTCTTCTGTGTAGTATCTAATGAAAAATAAATATCTATATTGTGTGTTGAATTTGGATCATTCAAAAGAGATTGCAGGGCTTAGAGGATCTAAATACACTTCATGTCTGTGTGAATAGATTATAATCGCCACCACCGCTGAAGTATTAATGGGTGAAAAATGTTTGTGTCTGAAAAAAACAAAAAAAATGCATGCTAAATGGTTCTTCTGAATAGCTGCAATAGAAGTTAGGTTGAATTATTTCATAGGTCCATGTAGTTTTATGTCAATTTGTAATTAAGTCCCCATAATTATAGCCTTTTAACAAAGCCTTCAAAATTCTAACGTTTTGTAATTAAATTCCTGATCACTAACAAGGTTAACAATCCATTAACAACACTGACTGACATGGTATTTATGGCATGAAAAATTTCCTTTTCCGCTGTTCCCTTAAATTCGAAAAGTATACTATGTGACTGAGGATGCTTATTACACGAAAGCTTGCTTCAGGTGCGTATGAAGGACCTTCAAGAAGTAACGGTCATCAAACTAAAGCCCATCTTCATGCCTTCTGTGTCCATCAGGTCTGTTTCATTTTCATTTTCCCAATTCCATAAACTCATGAAGCTATGCATTTTCTGTTTCCTTTGGGTTATTTGTTCGTTTCTCAATTTCCTTAGATGTATGTATCTAAATGCCTTAGATTTAAAATAATTTAGTGGTTTAGTGATTCTTTTTTCTCTGTCCATGTGGATATCAACAATTAGTTTGGTTTTTTTAATTCATTGAATGCAAACTGTTCAATGCATGCTCTTTGAGCTGTATATATAACAGAAGCACAGAAAGAATCATGTAGTTGATGGATGGAGGTATGTATCTGTTTTTGTATCACCAGGACGTCTGTTTTTAAAAATGGAAAGAATAGCAACACAAGCCTCAAATATCTATATCTGAGAACAAGATATGTAGCAAGTTAGAAAAGTAGATTAAAGAAGGAAACTCTGAAGCTTGCATCAGAACCCTATAGAACTTACCGAAAGGGGTAACAAAATCCATGTCTGATATATAGGGAAAATTGAGGACCAACTAGTCATTCATAGATAGAGGAGTCTAGACCAGGTGTGGGTTGGTTGTGCTGGGCTAGGTGTTTATGGTTTAGGGTTATCATCATCTGCTGTAATATGGGATGGACTGTTTAATGGGGCTTAACATCCATTTTAATTTCCACTTGAGTCTGAATTTGGTAACATTCATCGTTTTCAATTTTTTGGGAGTTTATCATATAATCAAATCAAAGTTGCATACATACAGAGGTTGTATACAAATATGCTAATTATGATTATTCATCAAGGTTTAAATTCCTTGTATGAAAAATAAAGTGTTCCAAGACTTAAAGTTTCCATTATATTCATGTGACTATAATCAATTATAGAAGACTGAACAGAGGTATACTGAGACCGTGATAATTTCCTAAATCAGAGTTACTGTTCCTGATTGTGACAAAGTTATAAAAATTGAATGCATTTTTCCCAGTGATTCATTAGATTCAATGCCAGCTTCAGCTGCTTCTTTCCAGGGTGCATCTCTCCCACCGTATTCAATTTCTCATTTGGCTATACCAAAGCTTTGAACAATCCAGGTTCATGGCATGTGAGTTCATGCATGTTGGTGTTCGTGCTTATCCTCTAAAGGCATGTTAATATGGTAACTGTATAATACAATCATTATATATATGAAATTGGTTGATATTCTTTGTTAGTCAAATTTTCTATATTTGCAGTATTGATCATGTCATTGATTGTGAGAAAAATTATGTCTTCAATATATAGCTATAGCTATTACGTACCGCTTTAAACTTTACTAGAAATTCTTGCCTCCCTGATAGTGGTGGAAAGGTTTTAGAAGTCCCTAGCTTCCGTTGAGCTATACCCATCATAGATTCTTTGTTCATGAAAAACAAAACTGTCATTTTTTCTTTTTCTAAATAAAAAAACTGATTTTTGTTGTAACGGTTTAGTGAACATATAAGTCATTAACTTCTACATCAGTAAGCCATTTTTGGTTTATGGGTGCTAACAATGCTTGACATTAAAAGCATTATGCCTCGACTCAACATAGAAACATAATCAAAACGAAGTCATGAGAAGCATAAAAACAAAAACCAATAGGTTACTTACCAAAAGAAACAAACAATTTTCACTACAGGAGAACATTCAATTTCCTTAGCAAGAACGGAATTATTACTTAGAGAATCACACGACAAACTAACAATTATAACACCTCACATGAACTAACTCTAATGTTGTTCTAATCTCCATAAACGGTGAACTTTCTTTCCATATATGTCATTGGCAATTGTCAACACTTTTTTCCCGTAAGGATGACTATGGAGTCTTCTCTGATTGGATATGATGAGATTAGCAAGTTTTCTACGCAGATGGCCCTGCAATAAACAGAGACGAGAACTGAATCAAAACCTAATAATCGCTACGAATGTTAGTAGAAAGTACAAATATGTGAATATTCAAACACTAACCCGACATTGTACAACACAATTGGAATTTTCCCAAAAAATAAAAAACTATTTTAAATGGAAAACACATTATTTGAAAAATACACACTCTCGGACACACGCAATCGTTATATTGTTAGTAGAGACTATATGTTATGTATAAAATATTATTCAAGCGCTCATCCAATATTGTACAACACAATCGGACATTTGCCAACAAACAAAAAAAAAATGGAAACAAATAATTTGAAAAATGGCAAAATGCAAACACACACTTATTATATATATATATA